>VYMD01000066.1_pt1 | contig 32326 bp, 27 predicted proteins | sample 5115311 | NCBI WGS metagenome assembly VYMD01 (sample SAMN12291779, study PRJNA351875) | freshwater metagenome | isolation source: freshwater lake | place: USA: Michigan, Wintergreen Lake | collected 2013-08-08
GGCCACGCCGGCCCCAGGTGTAGAAGGAGGAGGTCGTGTAGTTCCACACCGCGCCGATCAGGATGCCGACCAGCGCCGCGACCACCCACCCCTGGCGGTGCTCGGAGAACAGCCAGTCGGCGACGCCGACGTTCGCGACCGCGCCGAGGCCGCAGACCAGCATGAAGACGAGCAGGCCGCGGACCATCGCCGCGCCCTCGAGCTTCGAGTCGCGGTAGGTCAGCGCGTTGTTCAGGAAGAAGTTGAACACCATCGCGACCACGCTCGCGATCGCCTGGCCGGTGCCGAAGCCGGCCAGGCCGGTGCGGAACAGCGCGGCCAGCACGCCCATGTGCACGACCACGCCGAGGCCGCCGATCATCGCGAACGACAGGAAGCGCACCGGCACCCAGCGCCCGACCACCTTGTCGAGCAGCAGCATCCCGAAGTCCCAGACGACCCGGTTGTCGAGCTTGCTCTGGCCGGAGTGGCGCTCGCGGAAGCGGTACGGGACCTCCACGAAGTTCAGCGCGCGCGGGCTCGACGCGAACAGGTCGACGAGGATCTTGAAGCCGAGCGTGGACAGGTCGCGGACCGCGTCCATGAACACGTCGCGCCGGACCATGAAGAACCCGCTCATCGGATCGGCGAGCTCCTCGGGCACGACGACACGGCTGATCCGCGTCGCGAAACGGCTGATCTTCGCGCGCCCCTCGTCCCACTCGCCGATGCCGCCGCCGGCCACGTAGCGGCTGCCGACCGCGACGTCGGCGCCGCGCTCGCGGATGGCGCGCAGCATCTCGGGCAGGATCGTCTCGTCGTGCTGCAGGTCGGCGTCCATCACCGCGACCGTCTCGGCCGAGGTCGCGAGCACGCCCTCGACGCAGGCCGACGACAGGCCGCGGCGGCCGATGCGATGCAGGCAGCGCACGCGCGGATCGCTTCGGCCGAGCTCGCGCACCGTGTCGGCGGTGCCGTCAGGCGAGTCGTCGTCGACGAACACCACCTCCCACGGGATGCCGACGAGCGTCGCCTCGAGCCGCCGGACCAGCTCGGCGACGTTGTCGCGCTCGCGGAACGTCGGCACGACGATCGCGAGCACGGGCGCCGGGCGGGTCTGCGACGCGGTCTCGTTGGCGGCCGGGCTCGCCGGCGCGACGACGTCCGCGTTCACGGCCGGGCCCGCCGGAAGGTGAGGGTCGAGTCTGTGCACGGGTGTTCCGGAAGGAGGATCGAGCGGGGGCCATCGGTGCGTCGGGGGCACCGCGACCCGCCCGCCCGGCGCATCGGAACGCGCCTAGCGATGCGATCGCAAGCCGCATCGAAGCGACCCGAGTGTGACACGTGTGGCCATTGCCGGCAGGGCGGGAGACGACCTGCGGCCAAGCAATCGCGATACCGGGCGCGCCCGACTGACAGGTCCGGGGCAGTTCTGCTACACTCGTCGACTCTTCTGCTGCCCCAAGCGCGGCGGGAGTTTCGGGGTGTAGCTTAGCCTGGTAGAGCGCTACGTTCGGGACGTAGAGGCCGGAGGTTCGAATCCTCTCACCCCGACCAGGAATTCTTCAGCAAAATCAAGCACTTAGGTCAGTCCGCGCAACGCGGACAACGCGCCAAACAGCGCAAAACGGCCCATCTGCTCCAAATCTGCTCCAGACAGGGTCGCGTGAGGGTCTTCGTGACCTTGCGCGCCCTTGCGTTTCGCTGCACGTTTTTGCACGGTAGGCGGCTCTCCAGCCCCCCTGCCCGGCATCGACGATGCGCTTGCGCGTGCACACGTATAGCGACCTCAAAGCATGCCCGCGCGCATGCCTAAAGTGGTCCTAAACACCACGCGCCGATGCCGTTCGCTTCACGGGTCTCCATCAACTTTTTTGGAGATTCCCATGGCATCCATCAGCAACCGTTCTTCCTTCACCGTGGCCGTTCCCGGCTACCGCGGCAAGGACAAGAACAAGTACACCCGCACGTTCGCTTACGGCCGGCTCAAGGACGCCGAGGCGTACATGCGCGCGCTCATCGAGCAGGGGCTGACGCCTGATATCACCCAAGCCGAAACGACCTTCCAGGTCAAGGACGTGCGCGTTGGGCATGAAGGCAAGTGCAAGACCTTCCACAGCCTCAAGGAGGCCGAGGCCTTCGTCAAGCGCATCGAGTCCGAGGCAGAAGTCGGCCTGTTCCGTGACTACACGCAGGCAGCCAAGACCACCACCGCCGACCTCATCCGCCGCTACATGGAAGAGGATTGCCCAGGCATGAAGGGCGGTGACAACTACATCATCATCCTGCGGGCGATGCTGGAAGACAGCACCCACGAGCTGCGCAAGCGCATCTCTCAGCGCAAGGCCGAAATCAAGGAGTACGGCAAGGCGCTCACCCCGCTGGGCGCAAATCGGCAACCGATGACGTCCCTGGAGTGGCTGCACCTGCCACTGAACCAGGTCAAGCCGGAGCACATTGAGGACTTCATCGCCGACCGAGTGGAGTACGTTGAGGGCGCCACGGTGGACCGCCAACTCGACCTGCTCTCGTCCATCTACAACCGCGCCCGCAAGGGGTGGCGCATCCACATGGACCTGTCGCCCATGGACGGCGTGAGGCGCCCCAAGTACTTCAACGAGCGGGACCGTCGTTTGAAGGGCGACGAAGAGTTGCGACTGCTCGAAGCCGCGCGCAAAGAAGACCAGATGGCCTCGCTCGAGGCGCACGTGGAAGCTCTGGCCGCAGATGAAGTCTCGGCTGCGCGCCAGCTCGGCACGCACTATGCGGTCAACAAAGCTCGCAAGGAGGCGTACGAGCGCGCCAAGCGCAAGGCCGTCGAGGAAGGCTTCCCGCACGTGCCACGCATGGAAGCGTTCGTGCAGTTCCAGCTGGCCACAGCGGCACGTCGGGGGGAGGCGCTGGGCCTGTTCTGGGACCGACTGAACTGGGAAGAGAAGACCGCCTTCATCCCGACCAGCAAGAACGGACGCCCGCGCAACCTCTCGGTGCGCAGCGACATTTTGGCGCTGCTGCAACAGCTGCCTCGCAACAGCGACCTCGTCTTCGATATCGGGGTGAAAGAGCTGCTGGCGGCATGGAACCGCATCTGCGATGCCGCGCGACTCGAAGACCTGCGCGTGCACGACCTGCGGCACGAGGGCATCAGCCGTGCGGCCGAGTCGGGCAAGTTCCCGACGGTGCTGGACCTGCAGGCCTTCAGCGGGCACCGCGACATTCGCTCGCTCTCGCGCTACACCCACCTGTGTGCGGGGGCCATCACCGCCAAGCTCGAGGAGGCAGAAAGGGAGCGCCAAGAGAAGCTGGGCAACAAGGGGCGTATGCGACTGAAGCAGTCCGACCTGCACTGGCTCGGCGGCAACACGGCGCTGCACACGACGCCGATTGAAGCGCTGGCTGAGAGTCTGGGCGAGCCGGAGCTGCCGGCTCACACGACGCCCATGCCCGCCAAGGTCAACAACGAGGGCCTGGAGCAGGTCGCCGTGGAGGCGGGCAACGTCATCACGGTCTCGTTCCGGCGCTAACCCAGGGCATCAGCGAGAGTCCCGCCTCCGCCTCTCGCGCAACAAAAAGGGCCCTCCCGCGCAAGCAGGAGGGCCTTTGCTTTGTCGTTCGCTGGGCGGACCGCCTCAGCTGCAGGGGCGGCCCCGAACAAACGAAGAAGGGCGCCCGCAGTGTCTCTACCAAAAGGTGGTCGACAGCGGGTCAGCGCCCTCTCCACGCTGCGCGTGCACGAGCCCGACGGCTGGCCGACTGGTCTGCCGGGCCAAGGGAACGGTCATCAGCTCTGATAGCCGCATCGAGCGCCCGACTGCTGGCACTCAAAGACCCTGCGTGCGTGCTCAAGGAGCCGGGGCCACTCTTCAGCCAACCGCTTTCGGTTCAAAAACGGCATGAAGGCCTCGGGGGGCTCTTCTTCAATCTGAGCGACCGTCGCCTTTGGATAGACCCACAGGCGCTCCTCGGCCGCGATGACGTCGGCGACCGCTGCCCACTCCGGCGGCAGGACTTCGGGGGAGTTCTCGACCAAGAGGCAGAACAGCTCAACCACGGCTTTTCCGTGGGCATCGAGGCGAGCGCGCAGCAGTTCAAGCTCGTTGGCCAGCGCTTTGAATCGGGCTTGCTCGCTGATACGCGCCTCAAAAAACGCACCGATTTGTTCCGGCTGGATATGCCCCTCAGTCGCCTCAAGCTCCGCAGTCAATACAGCGGTCGGCAGGAGTTCTCGCGCAGTGTGAATGGCTTGCATCGAATTAAAAGTAGTTGCGATGCAGGAAATATCCGATATCCGCCCCCAAGGGGCAATCCATATAAATTACAGCACCGAATTCCTGATGCTGGCTACACGATTCATGCGCATCGATGCGCATGGAAAGGACGTCATGGCAATGGCAAGACCAGGAATATCAACCTCGGACGTGGTGCGGGCCTATGTCGCACTGGTGAAGCAACGTCGCCAACCCACTCTGCTCAATCTGCGATTAGAACTGGGTAGCGGCAGTTATTCCACGATTGCAGGTCATCTTGAAAAATTGAGCCTCGTTCAACGCTCAAGAAAATTCACCAGGACCAAGAAAAGGGGGCGACCCAGTCGCCCCAAACGTTGAAACACCACGATATTGATTGATTCGAGTGCCCGTGGGCACCAACACGGCGCACCTGAGGTTGCGCCGTTTTCACAGGGTTTCTGCCGCAGCGTCAGCCTCGGCGTAGGGGGACAGCTTTTCCACCAAGCTCGCGTGAAGTTCGCGAGGTTGTTCCTCACTGGGATGCTGGTCGTAGGGCGTGCGCACCATCAACTCGCTGACCGAGTCCCAATATCGGAAGTACTCGGCCACGAAAAACTCAAAGCTGTCGCAGATGGGAGGCCCGAAATACTCGGGGTCGCTCAGCGCGAAGTCCTCAAACATCCCCAAAAAGTGGTCCGGATAGTGAACATCCACCCACTCCATAACGCGCGAGTGCACGATGCGCCGAAAGGCGCCCATCTGCTCCCTGCTGCCGTCGGGCACATGGAATCGAGCCGCAAGCATTTCATCAATGTGGCGGTCGTCCAGCTTCAGAAACTTGATGCGATTGCGCTCGGCAGAGTCGAAGAGGCACAGGTATTCGCCGATGACCTCCAGGTTGTGGTTGACGGGAGCTGCGAGCAAAACGTTGACGATGTTCATGGTGTGTCCTTTGGGTTGAGTGATGCAAGCAACTGCGCTTGCATGACGTCTAGCCAAAGGACCCATCGGTCGCGGCTTTAGGGTTTAGATGTTCGTAGGCCGCTTTTTAAGGACGGTGGGCGACTGCCGGTGTGCATAGGCATCGGCCGCCCCGCGGAGATGTGTCAAGCCTGACTCAGGTCGCCGTTCGGTGACCCTTGGGCAGCGCGACAAGAGTCGCGCCGCCCTTCAAACTCGTTTGCTATCCACCTTAAGCTCGTAGAAATTCAGTCTTTCCACCAGACGCGCATAAAGTCTGCGTAGCTGGTCATCGCTTGGCTGCTTATCGAAGGGCGTCCGTCCGATTGAATCTTCCACTGCCCTCCAATATTCCTTGTATGCATTCATGAAGGACTCAAAGCCTTCGCGAATGGCGGTCGAATACCGCGGCCTATCGCTCATGACGTAATCTGCGAATTCCACGAGAAAGTCTCGTGGCTTGTAAATTTCAAGCCATTTCTCTACCCGAGAATCGACGATTGCCTGGAACGCTGCGGCTCTCCCCGCACATCCGTACGAAAAGGCTTCTCGTGCTTCCAAGATTTCCTCAACGTGTTCGACCTCGAGTTTGACGAACTTGACGTGTTCACGGTCTTCCGAATCGAAGAGGCACAGGTACCCGTCGATGACCTCTACATTGTGGCCGCGATGATTTTCCAGCAGAGAGTTGATAATGCTCATGAATAATCCTTTGGTTTAGGTAAGGCGGACGCTTGGCGCCACCCTCTCGCATAGCCAAAGGACTTATTTCTGCGCTTTCAAGCATTAAGCACACGGCTAGCGGCTCTAAATACCGTGCACAGGATTACCAGGCGCTACGGGAGTCCGCGTAGCAAGCGCAGGAGCCGTGGATTCGCTTCGTCGAGCCCCTGACCAGCAGGGTCAAGCAGCGGAATGTCGAATTTCTCCGCAGCCCAGGCGGCCACAGCGGCAGACCGGGATACGCCCTGAGAGCAGTGCACGACGACGTCAAAGCCAGTGGAATCGGCGTGAAGCTCCGCCAAGAACTGTTTGATGGCGCGGGCGTGTGAAAGCGAAGGCGCCTGTTCATCACGCTCCCCGCAGTACTCAATATGCTGGCTCTCTGTCGGTTCGTCGGCCCAGGTCCCGGGAGACAGACGCAAGTGCTCCTCTGCCACGCCCAGCATGTGGACTGGCAGCACGAATCGATACCCTTCGAATGAAGGCAGTTTTCGGCTCGACGAGTAATCCCGAATCGAGATGACGGCTACCGCCTCACTCGGAGGTAGCTCGACAAATGCCGCGAGTGAAAGGAATGAGACCGTCTTGAGCATGGATATAAAGACCTTCAGCAGTCAGCCGCAGCGTAGCTGCGTGCACCCCCATCGGATAGCCGAAAACGAGCGCGGCGCACGCCTTCTCCTGTCTTACGCCGGCCAAGGGCGGAAGAGCATCAGTGGCTCACCCAGTGAGCCACCGCAAAACTAATCTGTCGAGGAGCCGCTGCAAGGTGCAATAGTAAGTATGATGGAACACATCTACTTACCGTCGGGGCGAGCCGTGGTCACGTCCAGGAAAACAGAAGTCTTGTCCATCAAGACCACCAAGACCATCAAGGTCGCCCTTCGACAGATGGGCGAGCGAGAGCACCGGAGCATGGCCAACATGCTTGAGGCGCTGGTGATGGACTACTACGCGCGACACGGGCTGACGATGCCTACGGATGAGGAGATTTCAACAGTGTCAGAAGAACCGACCAGCCAGGGACGCCCATGACCACCATCTACCAAGTCTGCCAACCCCGCCCGGACCTGATTACCGGGAGCTTCAACCCTGAAGTCTTCACGGCGAGTCTGTCTGCCGTGCTGGAGCACTACCAAGGTGGTGCCGCGGCCGCGAGCGCCGTCTATACGGACCCGAAAACATTCTTCGGACAGGCGACCTACCCCACCAACGGCATGCGTCAGGTGCTGGGGGACGTCTACCGCCGCCTGTCGGGCGACCTGTCCGCGCCCGCAGTTCACCGGTTGGAAACCGGCTTCGGGGGCGGCAAGACCCACACCCTGATTGGTCTCACCCACGTCGGCAAGCACGGCACCGCTCTGGCGGGAGTCACAACGGCGCTGTTGGACGACAAGCTATTGCCGGCACCTGGCAGCGTCATCGTCGTGGGCATCGTCGGCGATGAGCTTCCGGTTCAGGCGGTCAAGGGCGCGAAGGTTCAGCCGTACACCCTCTGGGGCGAGATGGCCTACCAGGTGGGCGGCGAGGCACTCTACAAGTCCCTGCAGGACGAGGTGACCAGCTTTTCGGCTCCGGGCAAGGAGTTCATGAAGGCTGTGTTCGTCGGCAAGAAGGTGCTGGTGATGCTGGACGAAATGGCTCAATACGCCACCCGTCTTGAAGCGGCCCGAGCCAACGGCGCCGAGCAGCTCCAGGCGTTCTTGATGACGCTGCTGAACTACGCGCAGACCAACGAAGGCCTGTCGGTGGTCATCACGCTGTCTGGTTCGACGGATGCCTTCTCTCGCCAGGCCAAGTCCCTGAAGGACGTCGTGGGCAAGGTGATGGGCAAGGAGGTCACCGAGGCCGAGGCGGTTGCGCTCGCAGAGAAGGCTGCTGAAGGCACCAACAGCGTGGTCGCACGTGCCGCGACCACGGTGGTGCCCGTTGCAGCCTCTGAGCTTTCACGCCTGCTCGCTCGCCGGCTCTTCACCAGCATCGACACGGCCAAGGCAGCTGAGGTCGCGAAAGAGTTTGGCCAAGCCTACAAAGCATCGTCCAGCTACCTGCCGGCGCATGCGCAAGGCAACGACTATGTCGAGCGCATCAAGAACTTCTATCCGTTCCACCCAACGTTCATCGAGTTCCTGAACCAGAAGCTCGCGTCGGTCGAGAACTTCCAAGGCACCCGCGGTGTGCTGCGGATGCTGTCGCTGGTCATCCGAAACCTCTGGGAGAAACAGCGTCCGCTGTCGATGGTGCAGACCGGCGATATCGACCTGAAGGACGAGCGCATCCTCAACGAGCTACTGGGCCGCACTGGCACGGGTGAGCTTCAGGTCGTCGTCAACACCGACGTTGGCGGCCCCGGGTCCTCCGAGATGGAAGCGGGCTACAGCCGGGCCGAACTGTGCGACCGCGCCAATCCACACCCTGCAGGCATCCCAATGCACGTCGTGGTGTGGCGTGCCGTCTTTCTGCACAGCCTCGCCGGCCGTGCCGAGGGGCTCGCCTCCAATCTTTTTGGCGTCAACCAGCAGGAGGCTCAGCTCACCTGCGTGATGCCGGAAATGTCCGGTCCGCAAGTCGAGATGGCACTGAAGGCCTTGAAGGACGAGGCCTTCTACCTGCGCGAGCGAGACGGCCGCTACTACGCCAGCCTGGACCCGTCGGTGAATCGCGCCCTGGGCAGCATCCGCAACGGTGTGACCGACGCGCTCGCACAGGAGTACGTGTCAGGCATCGTCCGGTCCGCTATCAAGGATGGAGCCGGCGTCTTCCGCATCGTCCACGACGTCTTTGAACCGGGCCATGTAGAGGACAAGCCCGGACAGCCCCAGCTGGCCGTAGTTGCATTGGGCACCAGCAGCGTCGATGTTGAACGCATGGTTACTGAGGCGGCCGCCGGGCCGCGGCGGAACCAGAACCTTCTGCTGCTGCTGCTACCTCAGACCTGCAAAGCCACGCAGGACGGCCCCTGGAACGAGGACAAGACACAACGCACGGCGCAGGCCTTTGAGAAGCTGTTGGGCATCGCCAAGCAGGTCATTGCCATGCGCCGTCTGGCCGAGCAACCGGGCGCCTACGGCCTGACTGAGAAGCATCTAGAGGCAGACAACTTCCGTGCCCAACGCGCCGAACGCGAAAAGGCCCTCGAGACGGAAACCGTTCGGCTGTACGACACCCTCTGGTACCCCTCAGCATCGGGCAACCTGGCTCGCAAGGAGGTCCGCACCTCCAGCGGGGAGTCGGGCATCGCCGTGGTGCAAAAGGTCCGCGAGGTCCTGCGCAGTGACGGAGAGCTCGTCACCCAAGACGACGCGCTCACCCAGGAAAAGTTGCTCCAGCTGAACAAGCTGTTCTTCGACGCGGTGGATGCCCTTCAAATCAAGACGGTTCGGGACAACTTCAACCAGCGCCGCAACTGGCCGATGCTTGAGCGCGCCGACCTTCTGGACCGCATCCTTCGCCAGGGTGCAGTGCAAGGCTACTGGTGTGTCTACCGCCTGCAGGACAACAACGACAAGCCCGACAAGTTCTTTGCACGCGAACAGGGTGGCGTGCCCATGGACGTCAACCTAGAGGAGGCGGGCTGGGGCATCGTCACGGAGCCTGGCGCCAAGAAGCGCGACTGGATGGCCGGCAGCATCAGCCCTGCCAAGGTCAAGGACTGGACTCGCGAGGCTGTCATCAACCAAGGCGCCGCCAAGGTTGCGGACGTCGTCACGGTCATCACCACGCAGCACGGCAACGTGCCGCAGAACCTGGTGCTCGACGCTCTGCACACTCTGGCCAGCGAGGAAGCCATCGCGTACTACGTCGGCGAACCCGAGCAGAACTACAAGCCCGAGCTGAAGTCCGGCGGCAACACGCTGCTCGACCAGGTAACCCCGGAACACAGCATCATCACCCGCGCAAAGGCTGCAGAGCGGGGATGGCTGACGGCCGCCGCGAAGCCTGGCTTCCGGTTGGAAGCCGACCAGTCGCGTACCAAGCTTCTGCCTTTGCTGAAGCGCCTGGGCAACGTTTACACGTCCGAAGGCGGCAAGTCCAAGGTGGACTACCTCGACGTCTTCGACCTGGTCCTGCCCGATGGTGGCACCGTTCGCCTGCAGCTCAACGACGTCAGCGCCGCAGACATGAAGGCTCTGCAGGAGCTGTTCGAAGTACTGATGAGCGTCGCCAAGGTGGGTCCCAGCACTGCAGCCGAACTCGAGGTCAAGGAACCGGTAGCCGACTGCGGCCTCATCAAAAAGTTGAAGGGTGCCTGACGGCACAAGCCCATGGCCACGAAAGCCTCACTGCAAGACCACTATGACCGGCAGCTCAAGGGCCTGGTCAAATCGGCGCCGTTCGTCCTGCGCATCACCGAGTGGAAGGACCATCCGCCGCCCATCCTCGTGGTCAAGGAGCGAGTCAGCCGCGACGAGGCTGAACAGCGCCGCGGGGAGAACTGGGTGGAGCGCGGCTTTGTCAAGGGCGAGACGCTACGCCGCCTGCTGCCCCTGCTGAAGAAAGCGTGCTCTTCGGTGGTCGACGCCTCAGGCGTGCCGACACAAGTGGACCGATTCCTGACCCAAGAGGGCCTGCGCCAACGGGTGACGCTGCCGCTGGATGAAGAGGCAGGAGCCAAGCTGGCGCTCATCTTCCGCCTCCAAGAGCGGCTGCCGGACCCTGAACGTGTCGAGCTGTTGACCCGGCGTGTCCTCCTGTTCTCGCGAGAGGAGGCGCTGTACTGGCTGTCTCGCATCACCGACTTCGGCCCCGATGCCAACCGCTGGGCCGTCTCAGGGTTGCGACTGTTCCTAGCTGGCCAACCTAACGATGAAGGCGTCGCGCGCATGCTCGACGCTATGCGGTCAAAGTGACCATCAGCAAGAAATCAACGATGACCAATCGAACCGACCTCCGTCTCATTGAAGCGGGATTTCCTTGCCATCAGGTAGGAGCAGAGACGCAGCGTGAGCGCGGCGCCAGCTCAGCTTTGCCGCCGCTTTACTTCTTGCACGTCTGGTGGGCTCGAAGACCTTTAACTCCCTCAAGAGCGGCCATCGTTGCCTCATTGGCACCGGCGAATACGGACCCTGACACCTTCGTCCGCGAACTTGGCATCGAACGAAAAGTCGTCAAGTTCGGTGACCAGGCATGGGCATTGACAGGAACCTTGCTTGAGCGCGTGGAGTCTAGCCAAGGACGGGAATGGTTACCGGTGAATGCTGTCACCCAGCGAGCATTCGAAGCGGAGAACGTCCGAAGAAGCGAAGCGCGTCAACAAATCTCGCAGCTGCGGCGCGGTTCCGATGAGATTGCGAACCACCCAGTACTCAAACGTTGGGAAGCTGAAACCAAGCCGCTCATAGTCACCGGATTCAGCCTTGGCGACGCATGGCCCGTCACTCGCATCATGGGAGACCCTGCACATGTGGCGGCTCGAATTGACTTCGCCAAGCTGCCTGAGGTCAAACGGCTGCTCGGAGGCGAGCTTCGGTGGTCTGCCGAAGACCTCTACGCCTATGGGCGCGCCTTCGCCAACGACCATGCTCCAAAGCAAAGTGGACGTGTGGTCCTCGACCCAACCTCTGGAGGTGGCTCCATCCCGTTCGAAGCTCTGAGGCTAGGCCATACCGTGGTGGCCAATGAGCTCAACCCGGTGGCTACTACGATTCTCTATGCCACCCTCGACTACCCGGCGCGCTTTGGACCGGGACTCGCTGCAGATATTGAACAGTGGGGACGCCGTCTACTCTTAAATGCCGAAGGCGCGATGGCGCCGTATTACGAGTTCTCAGACATCCCCGAGGGGGAGCTGGCAGCATTAAAGGCTGATTTGCATCGGCAGCCTGAGCTGGTTGCTCAGTTCTCGAAGGAGCATGACTTCATGGGGCTTTTGTATACCCGTCAGGTCACATGCCCTCACTGCGGAGGAGAGGCGCCGCTGCTCAATACCTTCTGGTTGTCCAAAGAGGCGGCCGACCCGTGGGGTGTTCGTGTGGTGCCTGATGGCGCAGCGAAGCGCGGCAGGGTTCATTTCGAAGCATATCGTGTCAAGAATGGCGTAGGCCCGCATGGTGAAGACCCGAGTGGTTACACCGTCAGCAACGGCGTTGGGCAATGTGTCCACTGTAAACAAGCCATCGACGGCGACGAAATCAAAGCGCAAGCCCGAGGCGAGTCGCCGCATGGCAAATGGACCGACCGGCTCTACAGCATCGTGGCCATTCGCCTGCAGCCCAAGCTCGACAAGCAAGGCAACATTCAGCGGTTCTCGACTGGCGAACGCGCGGGACAGCTCAAGGTGGAGAAGGTCCGCTACTTCCGAGCCCCTAACGGACGCGACTTCGAGGGCCTGCGCCTGGCCGAGGCGAAGCTAAGGGAGAACTGGCAAGCCTGGGATGAGGCAGGACTTATTCCTACCGAGGAAATCCCTTATGGGCATCGTCGCGACCAGCGGGACGGAATCGTCAAATTCGGTATCACGCGATGGCTGGACATGTTCACGCCACGGCAAGTGCTTGGACACGTGACGCTAATTGAAGCCCTTAACAGGCTTCAGCCTGAAATACTGAGTTCCATGGGTGCTGACCGAGCGCGGGCGGTGATTACATACTTGCAGTTTGTTGTAGACAAAGGGCTTGACTACAACTGCAGATTGACGACGTGGGAGAACACTCGGGGCGTTGTGAAGCATATCTTCGCAAGACATGATTTCTCAATGAAGTGGACCTTCGGTGAAATGATTTTTTCGGGTCCAAGCTCCGGCACTCGCTGGGGGCTGTCGCAGGTTTTAGATGCGTACAAGGGGCTCTCGGAATTGGCGCAGCCTCTGCATCGCGCAACGAATGGCAGCCCACCGCTGCGCATCGTGAATGGGTCTGCGGCCTCTATGTCATCTGTCGAAACGAGCAGCATTGACTTGGTTGCCGTCGACCCGCCGTACTACAACAATGTGCAGTACGCTGAACTGTCTGACTTCTTTTATGTGTGGCAGAAGCGGACCTTGAAGAACGTCTATCCAGACCTGTTCACGCGGCGGATGACCAACAAGACTGATGAGGCTGTTGCAAATCCTGCGCGAGATGGGGGCAATGAGCAAGCAAAAGCTGCTTATGAGCGAATGATGGCTGACATTTTCCGGGAGTGCCGTCGAGTGCTCAAGGAGGACGGCGTCATGACCATGATGTTTACGCACAAGGAGCAGGATGCATGGGAGACCTTAACTCGCTCGCTCATCGATGCAGGCTGGGAAATTACAGCAAGTTTTCCTGTCGAGTCTGAGGGCGAGAACTCTCTCCATCAGAAGGATTTGGCCGCCGCGGCGAGTTCAATATTTATTACCTGCCGCAAGAGACCTTTGGAGGACCGGCTGCCTTCTACGTGGACAGGAATAGGCGGTACGGGTGTCGCTAATCGGGTTCGCGAGACTGTGCGTAGAGCACTCCAGGACTTCGAACCCCTTCACCTGAATCCTGTCGACCGAATGGTGGCCTCGTACGGCCGTGCGCTGCAGGTGTTGTCGGAGGCTTGGCCAGTTGTCGATGGGAACGAGCCAGTGGGGCCTGTCCGCGCGATGAACGAGGCAGCCCGAGTCGTGGCGGCGCAAGAAATCAGTCGCATCACCCACGGTCGTCTCTCGGTGGACGACCTGGACCCGGAGACCTCTATGGCTCTGACTCTGTTCGGCATCTTCGGTCTCGGTGCGATGGCCTTTGACGAAGCCAACAACGTGGCGAAGTCCCTCAACGTCCGCATGGAAGCCAAGGCTGCAGGCTATCGATTGGAGAACGGCGACAGGATGCTGGGCTACAACCAGGAGGCAACGGGTCGTCGCGGCCAAGCGCAAGCATCGGACGACGTGGGGTACCACGCGCCCGTGGTGCGCAAGGGCTCCAAGCTTCGCCTGGCACTGCCCCCCGAGCGGTCCGCCAAGCGGCTGGACAAACCTCAGAGCCTCTGGGATGTGATGCAGGGGGCCTTGGTCAAGTACGAGCAGGGCGACATTCCCGTGGCTCGTGCGTACCTGGAAACTCACGCGAAGGACAACATCGAGCGGGTGATAGACCTGCTTGAGGTGTGGGCCCTGGAGTGCGGTGACCGAGCTCTGAAGAAGACTGCCGATGGTCTTCTGTTCGGTTTGCGGATGCGGTCTGCTGCGGTGGTGTGATGACGGTTGCAGCCCCCGGCAATTTCCGTGACTGGAACTGGAGGCTGTCCTACAAGACCTCCGGGCTGAAGGCCGTCAGCATCCTGCACGACTTCTACGTCCCGGTTCTGCAGCGCGCCACGCGCTACGACCGGGTGGCGGGCTACTTCAGGTCAACCTCGCTGGCAGCTGCGTCCCAGGGCTTCTCGGCGTTCGCTGAGCGTCAGGGAAAGATGCGTCTTTTGGTCGGCGCCGACCTGGAGCCCCACGACGTCGAGGCCATCCTGCTGGGCGAGCAGGAGCGGTTGGTCAAGGGGCTTGAGGCAGCACTGGGCGAACCCGCCAACTGGTCAGAGCCCGAAGCACGTGGCGTGGAGCTCTTGGCTTGGATGGTCAAGGCTGGCCTGCTGGAGGTGCGCGTCGCGTTGCGGGTGCATGCCCAGACTGGCAAGGCCATCCCGCTGGAGTCGCAGGTCGACGGGTATGTGCACGAGAAGTGGGCGGTGCTGGCTGACGCGGCTGGCGACCGGATGTACATCTCTGGCTCGCTCAATGAGTCCAAGACCGCACTGGTGCTGAACGCCGAGAACATCGACGTTCACTGTGCCTGGCGGAGCGAAGAAGCACGCCAGCGTGCGGACGAGGCCGAGGAAGAATTTGCGACGCTGTGGGCCAACGAGCATCCTGCGTTCCGAGTCCTTACGCTGCCAGATGCAATTCGGGCGAAATTGGTCTCGTTCGCCCAAGGTACGTTGACCGGGCTGCTGCCGCCAAGCGACCCGCCGACTGAAGTGGACGGCACGAGCGCGGCGCCAGTCGACCTCAAGCCGACGCTGGCGGAGTGGCTCTCCTTCAAGTTCATCCAGGACGCGCCGTTCATGCGCAATGGGCAGTACCTGGGCATCGAGACGGCGCCAATTGAGGCTTGGCCGCACCAGCGCATCGTGGCGCGCCGCTTGGTCGATGGCTGGCCGCTATCGTGGATGCTCTGTGATGAGGTGGGCCTGGGTAAGACGATTGAGACCGGTCTTGCCCTACGGTCGCTGGTGCTCTCTGGCAAGGTAAAGCGCGTTCTGATTGCTGCCCCTGCGAGCGTGGCTCCGCAGTGGCAGCGAGAGCTGGCTGAAAAGTTTTTTCTACCCTTCTCACGAGCGCTGACTGGCGGCAAGAACCGGCACAAGCTGCTCTGGCCGCAAGAGGTCGAAGTTCCCGCTGAGTCTCTGTTCTCGGTCGACCTGAACATCGTCTCGACGGGCCTGCTAGTCCGCGACCAGCGTCAGCAGGACTTGAAAGCGTCTGCCGACTGGGATGTTGTGCTGCTGGATGAAGCTCACTACGCCCGGCGCTCGAACCCCACGCAGTGGGCAGAACGCGGTGCTGAGTGGAACAAGCTCTTCGGGGTGACCAAAGACGTACTGCGACCCAAGGCACGGAGTCTGTGGCTCGCCACGGCGACGCCGATGCAGATTGAGCCGATTGAGGCCGTAGACCTTGCCTCGCTGACCCGCCGCCTTGGTCCCTTTGGGCAGCAAACGCAGGTGGCGCTGGCCTACTACCACCTGCTCGGCAAGCTTCGTCGAGGGGCGAACCTCGAGGAGCTTGAATGGGCGTTCATGTGCCGCGTGGTGCGACACGTGATGGCCAACGACGAGGCGGTCGCTGGTTTCATCCGTCGGACGATGCTGCGCGGGCGGGACCGCCGTGACCTCGAACAGTGGTTGAAATCCATCGAGTCCGCACCTGCCGCGCCGGTGGCCCCAGCCCGACGAGCAGTGACCCGTCTGCTCTTCGCTGTAGCCCCCCTGTCGCGCGTGATGATGCGTCACAACCGAGGGCTGCTGCAGAAGTACCGCGAGCACGGAAAGCTTGCTGGGAATCTCGCCGAGCGCAGAGTCCTGCTGCCGGCAGTTGAACTGACGGCGGAGGACCGGGCGGTCTACGACTCCTTCGAGCCCTACTGCCAGGAGCTCTCGGAGCAGGTGAAGACCCACAGTCAGCAGCGCACGGCTGTGGGCTTCATGCTGAGCTTCTTCAACCTGCGATTCGCATCGAGCTACAAGGCCATCCTGGACACACTCCGCCGGCGGCACGAGAAGGTGCAACTGGCCATCGCAGGACAGCTGCCGCAGCAGCTAGCCCTGGATGAAGAAGAGTGGGAAGAAGAGGTTGATGACGAGGCCGAAGCCGCGGGTGAGGGAGTCACCTTTGCCGGCTTGCACACCCGCAGCAAGAACGACCTCGAGTGGGAGAGCAACGAGCTTTCCAAGCTCATCGGGCAGCTGGAACCGCTGGCTCAAAAGCCGTCGCCGAAAGTCCGCGCGCTGCTGCAGGTCTTGCAGAGTCGCTCGCTTGCCAATGGTCGTGTACGACAGCTGGTTCTGTTCACCCGCTTCTACGACACGCTGTTGGACGTGCAGTCGTGGATTGAGCGCAGTGCGCCAGCGGTTCGGCTGGGCGTCTTTGCCGGACCCCGATGCGCCTACATGACCGGGTCGCCGCTTGTTTGGCGTGGCGCCACGCGCGAGGACGTCAAGCGACGTTTCGTTGCTGGTGAAATTGACGTGCTTCTGTGCACGGACGCGGCCGCCGAAGGCTTGAACCTGCAAACCGCGGACCTTCTGGTCAACTTTGACCTGCCCTGGAATCCGATGAAGGTCGAACAGCGCATCGGCCGCATCGACCGCATTGGGCAACGCCACAACGTCATTTACGTTGCCAACCTGGCTTACCCCGGAACAGCAGAGGAAGAGCTGTACGTCAGGCTTCAAAGCCGAATTGGCGGGGCAGCGGGGACGGTTGGCGCGCAGCAAACCATCCTGTTGCCCGTGATGCCGAACGACCTGCGACAGCTGGCGGCGAAGGAGATTACCAGGGACCAGCTGGAACAGCGTGTCAAGCAGCGTCTGCAGCAAGCTCAGGAGCGTGCCCAGGCGATGGAACTGACGCCGGAGGAGCTTTACTCGGTCTACGCGTCTCTCGACGAAGAGATGGCTGCAGAGAAGTTGCCCATCTCGCTGAATGAGATGTACGGGGCATTGGTGTCGTCGATGACGCTGAAGACACTGGGTTCCGAGGTCGTTCAAACCGAGCATGGCGAGGGGCTGCTGGTCCGAGGCATCCCAGGGCTGGAGCCCTGCATCCTCACAGCCTCGCGGGCGCTGTATGAGCGCGGCGTTCAAGGGCGCTCGGAGCAGGTGAAGTTCGCCACCTGGGGCGTGCCAGAGTTCGAGAGCGTCCTCAAGTTCATCATCTCGCTGCGCGAGGACTGCGCTGCTCTGCAGCGGTCCGAAGTCGCCGTGCCGCAGGGCGGGTTGGTGGTCAGGTGGTCGTTGGCGCTGGAGGATGGACAGCAGGTACCCATCGAGCGCTTCGAGCAACTTCCAGCGGACGTGTCTGATACGGCGGTGGCAGTTGCTGGCGCTGCCAGCACACAGGCTGCCAGCGCGGCCCAGGAAGCACGTCAAGAACTCGAACGGTGGGCGCGCGCCGAAAAGGTTTCCGCTACGGCAGGCACGGCTCATCAGAGAGCCCACTTGCTGTCTGCTGGCTCATTGATTGCCAGCGCCCCAGCAGGAGCCCAGCTGAGCGAGCTGGGTCAATACCTTCCCGATGCAAGTCGAACCCTGCGAACGACCAAGCTCGAGACGACCGTGGTGAACGCTGAGGTTGCCCTGGGGCTGCTGGAGGCTTCAGGTGCTTCGTTGTACGTTCCCGCCTTCTACCAGCCCTACATCGCCAACACGCTCAAGAAGGAACGTGTCGGGCTCAAGAAGGCCAGACGAGGCAGCGGCGACGATGACATTCCGCTGTCGGACCTCGTACAGAGAATGGTCAAGCTGGCCAAGGAGGCTAGCTGAGCAAGCCTAATGTTGAAGGTGCCGGCACAGTCAACCAAGCAGAACAAATTCAGGGAGAGTTGAATGCCATTCGTAGCAGTCCGCGGGGCGACCCCGCTGAAGGATGAAGTCGAGCTAAGGGCGCATCTGGCTACATTGCTGCGCCTCGAGAACGTTGGCCTGCTGCTGGGAGCCGGTGCTTCCGTGGCAGCCGGTGGCAAGACAATGGCAGGCCTCTGGGGGGACTTCCTGGAGACGTCGCCCGACGAAGCTCAATGGCTACTCGACCAAAAGTTTGTTAATGAGGGCGCACTCGAAGGCGACCCAGACCTGCGCGATGTTCCAAACGTTGAAGAGTTGGGCGATACGTTGGAGATTGCCTACGCAGAGTGGCGCCGCCAGGGACATGCAGAGGCTGACCGGCTCGCCGCGGTTCGAGCCCAGATTTCACGAGCCGTCGTGCGCGCTGCGCTCTTACAGCTTGCTTGGTGGGCATCCCCGGGTGGCGCCGAGGCTGACGCAGAGCAGCTAGAAAACCACCGCTCAGTGCTTCAAAAACTCGTGGCCGCGCGCCAGCCTGGCCAAGCGGCGCCCTGGGTTTTCACGACCAACTACGACCTGGCCATCGAGTGGGCCGCTGAGTCCATTGACCTGCAGGTCGTCAATGGCTTTCTGGGTGTCCATGGACGACGGTTCTCGCCTCAAAGCTTCGACCTTGGGTATCGCAACACCCAGGCGCGAGGCGAGGCTCGTTTTGGTGTCTACAACATCTACTTGGCCAAGCTTCACGGTTCGCTGACATGGAGCGAGGAGTCGGACCAAGTCTATGAAGTCCAGGCCACCCTTGCCGCCAAGCGCATCAACAAGTTCCTCACTGACGCAGGCAGGACTGAGCTCGGCCTCATGGTCATGCCCAGGGCAGCGAAGTACATGCAGACGGTCGGATACGTGCTCGGAGAGCTGTTCCGCCGGTTCTCGGAGTTCCTCGCCCGTCCGCAGGCTGCTCTTGTCGTCTGTGGGTACGGATTTGGCGATGAGCACATCAATCGACTACTCCGCTCTGCGCTCTTGAACCCGACGCTGCAGCTGGTCATCTACTTCCCAGGTTTTGGTGGGGATGTGAAGGCAGCCACGTTGCCCAACGCCTTGCGAAAACTCCTGTCGCTGAAGAACCCGCGCGTAACGGTGGTCGGTGGCGACGCGGAAGCCTATCTTGACAAGCTGGCTGCCCAACTCCCGGACCCGCTGCTTTACGACGAGGACATGCGCAAGCTGGAGAAGGCGCTGCGTGAGCCGCTCGAGAAGCAAGAAGAGCCCGACGTCGCTGGCCTGGGAGACTTGGCGTGAAGAGCCGTCAGCCCATCGGCTACGTTGTCCAGATTGATGGGCCGGAGGTCACGCTGAACCTCCTGGACATGCACCGCGGTCAGGTTGCATCCCACCTCCAGGGCGTCTCACCCGTTACCGAGGTCGGCAGCCTGCTGGCACTTGACGCAGGTAGCCGTGTGCTGGTGATGAAGGTCCTCTCACTGAGCTTCGCGGAGCCAAAGGAAGCTCATCGGCTCGGTGTAGGGTCAAGCTCCCATCAGTCCGAGCCGCTGCGGAACGTGACGGGCGTAGTCGTCGGGCGGTTGGCTCGTGAGGCCGGCAACACGATATTCATCAGCGACTCGCTACCTACGCCGCCGCTCGGGGCGGAAGCGTTCCCATTGACGAGTTCCGAGCTGTCGGCGGCGCTGGGCAATCCCATCGATGCAGACCTTCCCATCTCACTGGGGGAGGACCTGCGAGGTGGGGGACAGCTGCGCGTCGGGCTAGAGAGCCTGATTTCGAGGCACGTTGCCGTGCTGGGCAGCTCAGGGCAAGGCAAGAGCTGCTTCACTGCGGCGGTCTTGCAGCAGGTTGTTCGGCTGCCAAGGGCACGCATCGTTATCTTCGATATCAACGGCGAATACCCCGAAGCGTTTAGGCTGGCGGACCTTCCAGAGGGCGCGGTCAAGCTCACAACTTTGGGAGGTGACGAGCCCGGCTCGTTCAAGGTGCCGTACTTCGCCCTCGGGCGATTTGGCCTCCATCGCCTGCTCATCCCAAGTGAGAAGACGCAGCGACCAGCACTCTCCTTTGCTCTCGAACACCTCAACAAGGTCCGTTGGTTCCCTGCCCATAAGGGAGCCGGGCTGGCTGGCGATGGCAACGCTTTCTTGTTTGACGACTGTCGGCAAGCCGGTGCTGCCGAGGCTGAGCTAAGGATTCGCAACTTGCGAGTTGGCGCTGCACCACTCGTCAACGAATGGCCCCACATGGCTGCACTTGCCGCCCTGGTGGCGGAGAGTCACGGAATTCAGCCTGCTAGGGGTGGGCCGGAGCGGTCCAGTTTTCACTACTCGAACGTATCGCCACTCATCACCCGGATTCACCGTTTCTCTGAAGACCCAATGTTCACGGACGTCGTCGATGTCAACGGAGGAGCTGGTTGCGGAGGCCCGCTTTCCTGGACGGCGGAGTCTGCTGCGCTCGTTGAGCGCATCTTTGGCGCAGAACAGGTCGATTGGCGGGTGCACATCATCAACCTGCGTCGTGTCTCGCACGACTTGACGCCGTTTGTGTTGGGCTCGTTGCTTGAGCTCTACGCCTACGAACTCTTCCGCCGCGGTCAAGAGCATGCTGCCCCTACCTTGCTGGTCCTCGAGGAGGCTCACCACTACATGCGCCCCGTCGGGTCTGGTGAAGACGCCGACGTCAATTCACTAGCCTACGAACGCCTGGCGAAAGAGGGGCGAAAGTTCGGCCTCGCCCTCTGGTTGAGCACACAGCGACCGTCCGAGATTTCGCCAACCGTTCTCTCTCAGTGCAACAACTGGGTGACGTTCCGTTTGACCTCGGAGAAGGACCTCAACGCGGTGCAAACGGCCAGCGAGTGGGCAGACCGAAGAGAGGTTCGACGCATCGCGGGGCTGGCCCGTCAGACCGCCATCGTCTTCGGAGGAAGCATCTCGATGCCGACCATGCTCAGAGCGCCCGACGCTGTTCCTCGGCCCAAGTCTGATGACGGCAATTTTTCAGGTTGGGGTGTTGCGCCAAACGAGGAAGCAGGCGATGCCGCTAACGAGCTGGCTTGAACGGCTTCGTCAATTCACTCACCAAAGTCAACGTTGTTGTGTACCGGACCTACTTCGCCTACCACCTGACACACGTCTTTGGCCCATTCAGCTTGGAGAGCTATCACACCAACAGTGATAAGCCCCGCGAGGGCGACTTGGTCTATGTGTTGTCGGGAGATAAGGAACCGGAGTCTCCTGGGGTGGACTACTACCTCGAGGGTGTCTTCAAAATCCGGCGCCGTCACAACGGTCCTTGGCCGTTGAAGAGCTTGCGGGGCGAGGCCAAGGCCTTTGAGTACCGCCTTTCGATGGAGCCAGTCCGGCGTCCGGACGCGCCGATTCCATTGCTGAAAGCAAGCTGGTACTCCAGGACCGAGGCGCACCGCTTCTTCTCGAGCGGTCAGAACTTCAATCCGCTTCCCACGACCCCAGATTACAAGGCTCGATTCGACGAGCTGCTTGCAGGCTTTGGCTCCATCGAAGCCGATGAACTGGCAGCAGACCTCGAGGCTTTGGCCGCAGAGGTGCCAGACGCGACTGAGCGTGATGCCCTCGTCAAAGCGCGAATTGGTCAGGGCCAGTTCCGGGCTGGCGTCGTGGCATCCTGGCGCAAGGGAGAGACCTGTGCCCTGACCGGGCTTGCAGTACCCGAGATGCTCATCGCGTCGCACATCAAGCCATGGCGGGAGAGCAGTAATGCCGAAAGGCTTGACCCAATGAACGGCATGCTGCTTGCCTCGCATGTTGACAAGCTGTTCGACCACTACCTGCTCAGCTTTCAAGAGTCGCGCGGTGCCTACTTGGCCGTCCTTCATCCGCGCGTCAAAGCCCATGTCCTCTCTCTGGGTCTACGGCCGGGCCTGCCCCTGGACACCAGCCAATTGGGGTTCGAAGAGGAGCGCCGCTTTGGTCGGTACATGAACGAGCATCTAAAGCGCCATCTTGCCTTGGTTGAGGCCGATAGGCCGACGTACTGACGTGACGGCATTCGAACCGCCGCCTGGGTTGCTACTCCGAGCGCCGGAGACGACCGCGTTCAGGCTTGGCAGAGACCGTCAGCAGTAGCGTTTCGCGCGCCGGCACCGGGCGGGTCGCCGGCCGCTGCCTACAAAGAACCGGAGCGGCTCCACAAGCTACCTCGTGCGGTTCGGCCTTCGGCAGCGTCTTCAGCGTCACGCTTTTAAGCTACCACCGAGCTCCTTGAAGATATCCCGAAGCTCAGAAACGCGGTCGTACGTGATGGCCTCGATGATGCGCTCGCGCGTCGAGTCATCGGTAACGACAACCCGGCGCGGGCCGAAGTAGAAGCTGTTGTGCCTCGTGAGCTTGAAGGTCCAGCCGCCGAGGACCACGTTGGTTTCCATTGAATGTTTCCTTTGCGTGTGCGGGCAGTAGAGCGTCTACCCAGAACTTTGCTCTCCGTTGGTGTATGGCCTTCGTTTATCCCTGCCAGCTCGACGCTTGAGATTTGTTTGCATGCGCCGCCAGAGGTCGCAGCAAGTCTTTAGGCTGAACTGGGGCGGCTCGCAGGGGCATCGCCTGCCAGTCTTGCAACATGCGAATTCCAACGGTTGGAATTCGCATGTTCTGGGTCTAGGTCAGGTCTTTTGCTTCTGCTTGACCCAGTCGCGGCTCTGCAGCGACTTGAGCAAGCTGCTGGCTCCATTACCTGATACGGCCTCGTTCAGGTCCTGCCAGAGGCGGTAGACAGTCGTCTCGCGCACCCCAGCCTTGGGGGCAACACCATAGTGGTCACTGGCGACCGCACGGGCCGCCGCTCTGACCGCATCGATGGCCGCCTTGAGCGGGTCTTCGGGTCGTGTGGGTGCCGAAACGCTGGGCTTGGTTGGCGGTTGAAGCGCGTCCAGCTCGGAACGCACCGCCGCGATAGCTGCTGTGTCCACAGTCTTCTGCTGACAAAGCATCCTGGCCTCGGCCACCAGGCGGGCCGCCTCTTGCAAGCGCCACCTCGGGTCCTTCGCCCGGGCTTCGGCCGCTGCTCTCTCCTCGGCCTCTCGGCGACGATTCGGAGCCAGCAGCTTGTCTTCTAGGTAGCGGAGCTGGTCCTCGGTCAGGCGCTTGGCCCATTCCGTGGACAGCGACGTGGCCTCGGCCGAAAGGCGGCAGAGTGTGATGGTGGCGGAATAGCCGTGGGTGTTGCCGTCCGTCCCCTTGCGGACGTAGCGGGACTCGACCAGCGCGACGCGGTTGTTTCGAAGTTTCTTCAGATACACAGGTCTCTCCAGAGGTAGTTGGTGATGAGACGTGTAGTCACGGGTGCTGCGCCTGGCACCGCAGGGCGCACGGCAGTCGAGGAGACCCGCACCATCGGTCAGCACAGCTTCTGTAAACGCCCGGCCTGAAGGCGCCATACGGCGCTCCCGATGGCGCCAGCGACGGACGGGCTGGCGTCCAGCCAGCGCCCTTTGATGAGGTACCTGGGGCGTGTACGGGTCACGAAGGGCTTGGAAGAGACGGCTTTGAGGGAGCAGTTGCTCGCGACCGGGACCGGCAGAGGCGGTGCGAACCGCCGCCGTCCCAGCGCACGCAGCCCCGATGACACGGCGCACCGCGTACTACGCGGTGCGCTTGCTGAGGCGCGGGGTCCCCGAGTGAGGCGCATTGCCGCGAGGCAAGCGCGTCACTGGGGGCAAGCCTCGTCGGCACGGCGTGCCGGAAGGACAGTTGAGCAAGCCGTCCCTGAAAAAACATTCACCCTCGGAAAACCAGTACGGGACGGCGGCGGTTCGCACCGGCGAAGCCGGTCGGGAAACACGGTCGCTTTGACGGACGTCGCGACGAAAACGCCGGTGACGCGCGCACCCCTGCGCGCGAGGCGGCACGAGGGGAAAGAACAGTTGCCCCATGCCCTTGGGACGCCGTGCTCCGGAACTCGAAGACACCAACAGCTGATGGGCAGCGGCGTGGTGTGCAGCCTATCGGCTGCTGATAGCGCGGTCACTACACGTGGGACACACGCCGCTGCCCAGGAAACACCAACGGAAGGACAGCGGCTCCTGAAAACACTACCCGCCGAGGAGACCCATGTCCGCACGTTCACCATCGGGCACGTCCGACACAACGCCAGCCGCCACCCCAAAGCGCCCCGCAGCGCCTGTCACCAAGCCGCACGGGGCTTCAATCCCTGACCCATCAGCTCACCGTCAAGACACCAGCGAGATGCACGCATCCGCACTCGACGGTGTCTGCGGCGAGCACCCGCCAGAGCAGAGCAGGAGCACCCCAGCAGTGCGCCGAGGTCTGTCTGCGCAGCTTTCGACCATGGAACTGCAGAGCTCGGCGCGCTTGCGGGCGCTGCTGATGCTGAACCGGTTCCGGGTGATGCGAACGATAGACGTCGCAGTGCATTGCTACCCAGAGCGCCCTTTCAAAGCGGCGTTGACGGCCGCGCAGAGGTGCATTCGCGGGCTGGTCAAGGAACAGCTCATCAAGCGCTACAAAAGTGACCGCTTTCAGACCATCTACGGACTTACGGCGCGCGGCGCCGAATGGCTCAAGGACCATGGCCATGAAGGCGCGGCATCGTCTGTTCGCCGAGTCAGCGACATGACCAACCCGGAGCACCGACTTTGGCTGCAGCTGCTCGTCCTGGCTGCAGAAGCGCGCGGGCTCAAGGCAGAAACAGAACAAGAGCTGATGCGTCGACTCAATCGCCATGTCGCCCCGGGTGGAAAGACCGTACAGGGCCTGCTGGACGTCAATATGCGACTGCATGGAGAAGCGCTCGTGAGGACCTTGAGGCCCGATGCGCTGCTCATCGAACCGGATGGCGCGACATGGGTCGAAGTGGACCGCAGCAAACGTGGTTCAGAGCGGGAAGCCTCCCTGAAGGCTCTTTGTCTGTCCATCGGCGCACGACTGCAGGACAGGCAAATATTGAAGCGAGTGGTGGTGTTCTGCAGGAACGAGCGCATTCAAGGCCGAGCGCTGGCTTTGCTGCGCGGTTTTGCGCAGAGCGAACAGGGCAAGGAAATGGTGGATGGTCGAAAGACCTTCAAGGAGGTTGCGCCGGGCATGTTCGCAGTGCTGGGGGCAAGAACAGGGAAGCTGTTGGACGGACGGCTAATCGACAAGACTGTGCTGGCTGGCCATGTGGTGATTCAGCTGCTCCCCTCGTGGCTCCCGAAAGCCCGTATCACTGCAGGCGAAGCGCTTCGCTGTGACGGCTGGATGGACGACGACTACCTGCCCTACCGATGCGCAGGTACTGGACAGGCCTGGCCTGAACTGACGTCACCGCTTTTAAAGCCTGCGTCCTGAACCGCGTGCATGGTCGCTATACGTTGAGACGGCATCTGCCGTCTTCTGCAGAAGGACATATCGATGCAAGTTTTTGCGAACGTGGCGACCGAACCGGTCAAAAAGGAGAGCAAAGCCAGTGGGAAGGCGTACTGGGAGTGGCGCATCTGCGAGTCACAGCGTGGACAAGACGACTCCCCGACTTGGTTCACCGTCCGCCGCATGTCACCGGAAGACCCGAAGTTGCTCAAAGGTGACTTCGTCAAGGTCACCGGCAAGCTCAAGGTCGACTACTACCTGAGCCGCGAAGGCAAGCCCACGGGCACGTTGCTCATCATCGCGTTCGAAGCGACCAAGATTGCCAAACCGGTCATCGCCAAAGAAGCGGCTGAGACCTGATTGGCCAGCGAACCGACCCCCATAGGCCACACGTCATGACATGACTCTGAGCGGCGCCCACGTGGCGCCGCTTTCTTCGCCGCGCCCGCCATTGCATCTGCAGCGGCCATCACCGCAAAGCCGTCCAGCACCCTGCTCATGGGGAACACCCCGGCTTCCCCTCCATGCCCTCCGGCTGCCAAGACTTAGGCCCACTGCCGAACTTCAAGCCGACTCCGGGCTTGCCAGCCAGTCCCACCCTGGCACGTACGCCCTGGCCCGGCTTTAGGCATTTAGGGAGGTAGGAGTGGTAGGTGGAAGTCGGGCGTTCTAGAGGGAAAGCGGCCAGTTTTCGGTGGGTCAAATGCCATGAGCAGCGGGCCAGTTGCCACGGGGAGCGGGTCAATTGCCTTGGCCGGCGGGTCATTTGCCATGCCCTCAATGAGCTCAGCCGCCGCCTGACGGATGTGCGCGAGGTGGGCTATGGCTAAAGCCGGGCGCTTGACTGAACATGAGTCACGACCATGAGCACACGCCTGCGTCTTTGCACCTGCCGACGCACGAGCTGCCCCCAATTCCACGCGGATACGCCGCTGAGCTGGAGCACGGGTTCGACTCCGACCGGGCCCGACTCAGGGGCATCAGGGGCGAAGTCAAAAAGCATGAAGCCACGCTGGCCAAGCTGGCCAAGCGCAACCCGTTGCCCGCCGACGCGTCAGCGCTGGCGTGCGAAGTCCAGCGCCTGCAAAACGAGCTCGAGAAGATGGAGGGGCAGTTGGTGCCCTGGCACCACGATGAGCAGCTCTTGAGCCCCAAGAGTCTGCTCTGCACACCGCTCTTTGGTGTGGCCCGCAGCGGCACGCGACAGGCGCACGTCGTCCTGAGGATTCCTCATTCGTCCGTCTGCGAGTTGACCTATCAGGGCCCGGAGTTAAGGCAGTCTGATGGGCTGGTCTTCATGGCGCTGCTCCACCTCGCCCGAGACTTCAAGCCCGGTCGCCGGGTCTTCTTCAATCCGAAGGCGCTCATCGAATCGTTTGGCCACCAATGTGGTGGCAGTGAACGGCAGCAGCTGCACCAAACCATCCTGCGCCTTCGGGGTGGTTCGCTGCTCGGTCCGGACTTTAGCGTTCAGCTGGTGGCCTATTTCGGCTTTCCCAAGCATGGCGACTGGTCCGTCGGGCTTGACGCGAAGGTCATGCAGCTCTTCGAAGGGGTACAGCCCATCTGGATGCAGCGTCGGCTGCGAACCGAATTGCCGTCCGGCCTGGCCACTTGGCTGCTGGGATACGTTCGTTCTCAGGTCATCCTCAACCCCACATCGCTGACGCTGCTGCAACACCGCTGCGGTTCACAAGCCAAGCCCAAGAACTTCGCCGCATCGCTGCGGGAAGCCCTTTCCATCCTTGAGCACAACCAAGTGGTGGAACCGGGCTGGCAAGTGGTGAAGGGCAAGGTGACCTGGAAGAAGGGTGAGAACGGCTGAGCGCTGGCGTTCGCCCAAAGGGGAAGGGCCAGCTCTCGCCAGCCCTTCGGAATCAATGCACCCTCTCGTGGACCAAGGCCTTGAGCTCAGCTGTCGCGCGCACAAGCGAAGGCGGAAGCACCGTCATGACCACCACATCGGGGCTCAGTGGCGGCCACTGACGTCCATCCGGGTCGCCCATCTTCCAGCAGGCCACGTCCCTCGATAGCTCAAGCAACGCACACAGCGTGAATGCGGAGTCTTCGTTGTCATCTTCGACCATCGCGGCGAGCGCCTGAGCGCTGTCAGGCCCCATTCGCACCTTGAGGTTCACCTGCCTTCCATCCTCTTCGGCCACCATGTAGAGACGAAGAGGCTCGTCGGCCGGCAGGGTCGCCAGCGCCTCTCGCAGTTCACGCCCGAGCAGCGGCAGGACCAGCCGCAGCTGCACATCCCCAAGCTCAAAGCCCGCAACGAGCGCTGAACACAGGTCCGAGGTCGTCATCAGCTCGGTGCAGCGTCTCCACCGCCCGCGCTTCATCCGCTCCAAGAACTTGGCCGGCACGATGCCGTGCAGGACTATCAGGCCAGAGCCCGCCTCGTTCGGGGCGCAGAGCCCGTGCTCGGTCTCGCGCAGCAGGGTCGCCATGGCGAATTGGCCGTTGTCCCGCATACGCGCCACGGCACGCAGCTGCTCGAGGTGCTGTTCATCTTCATTCATCACGTCGTGTCCTTTCACGCCCAGTGGCAGGCGCATGACGTGTAGGCACCTCAGATAGCTTGGTCGGCGCAGCCGATTCCTCAACGGGCCGGGAGCCCGTCAGACGGTCAGGTCAGCTGGAATCAGGTTGAGCCTTCGCTTGATTTCTTCGCATTTGGATTGCGTCCGTGTCTTCACGCTCTCAGCACATGGGATGGACTCAGATGACTTCTTGCGGCGCTTACGAGTCCGGGTAACTTCCGTCGGCCCCTGGGTCTCTGTCACGGGCAGACCAGGCGGCTGTGCGGCCTCCATGGACTGCAGACACAGCTCTTGGGCTTGAGGCTGCAGCAGCTTTTCAAGCTGATGGGGCAGCCAGTACCGCTTACGGCCAATGCATAAAGGCTCTGGCAAGCGTCCCTGCTCGACCCAGTATTGGGTCGTGCGCACGGAGATACCGAGCAAGCCACAAACGTCTTTTCTGGTCAGCGGCTTCTGGACCATGCTGGCTGGCGTCGCGTTTGCGCTCGAAGCGTTCCGCGGCAGGTCGTGAGCGTTCTGCAGGACTTCGTCGGTCAGGTGGTCATCAGTCGATTGGCGGCTCTTGGTGGTGGTCATACGTGTCTCCAGAGAGTTGATGGAAACCCGTGTAGGCAACCTGCGCCCGGCTCTAAATTCGGCGAAGAGACTGCGCTTAGTCGACTTTAGAAGCCGTGCTTCTTTGAGCCGTCGGACTGCATCCGCAAGTGCTGTCCAAACTGCTCGAGAGCAGCCGCAACTAACTGGCCAAGCGCTCGCGGAACCAGCCCACCCTCTTCCCGTCATCCCCGACCCTGTAGACCAGCTCGAACAGCCTGGACTCACTGAGAACCTGCGGCCAGGTGCGGCAGCCGTACTTGCTCGGGGTCTGGTCCGGATGGTGGGCTGCTATCCAGTCGCGAGCTCGGTCCAGTCTGGTCAAGCCCCCCTCGGACAGCGCCTCGGACGCCTCGCGCAGCACTCGAACGATGCCGGTGTGCGTCCAATCAAAGGTTCCGTCAGGCGCGATGCCGTTCACCACCATGTCGTGAAAGACGTCGGTCTCGGCGAATGCCGCCATGTGGGCTCGTGCCTCGTCCATGGTCTTGACCCACCCGACCAGTTCGTTGTGGTGGTGGTCGATACGCTGGTAGCAGTGCTCGAGGTGGCGCAAGGCAGCCTCGCAGCCCGGGTCGCTCCAGAGGTCAAATCGCTCGATGAAGTGATGCACCAGCTCGTTGCGCATCACGACCAGTTCCTCAATCTGGGCTCTGGCCTCGGCGAGCCGCTCCGGAGCCATGGTCATGCGGTAGCTGATGACCATGGAGATGCGGTCGGTCGGGACCTTGTCCTCCGTGAGCAACTCGCGCTCGAATCCGTCCGGCACCGCGTAGCTCTCGAAGAGGGACTTGACCAGCGTACCCAGGGTCTTGTCCGACACCTTCTCCAAGTTCGCGGCCCGCTGGGCCTCCAGCCTGTCGGCAGGCCCCGCGAGCTCGTGGTGGGCCAGCAGCAACTTCATCAGCCGCTCGTACTGCTGCAACCGCAGCATGCACCGCCCCAGCCAACGCTGGACGTCGAGCTGGCCTTGGGGCCTAGGTTGGTCGGTCATCGCGTCAGTGTTCCATGGCGGAAATACGGGGCCGGGCGGACCTCTGCAACCTCAGCCAAAGTTTCGGAAAATCAGAAATTCTTGCCAGTCATCCATTCCAGCCCCAAGTGTTTCTGATTTACCGAAATTTTAGTCGATGAACCCGAAGAATCGTCTATGATTTCGGAATAGCAGAAACTCCTCCCACGGGGCACGCTCCACAAGCGCAGCAACCGAAACTCCGAAATGACCGACTCCGCCAGCCAACGACCCACCCTGCTCCAGTCAGCACCTGACCTGGGGCCGGTCGTGCGCGAGCGGCGCAAGTCGCAGTCGCTGCGCATCGACGATGCCGCTGGGCTGGTGGGCGTATCAGTGGACCTCATGTCTCGGCTCGAGAACGGCCAGGGGTCGGTGCGCCTGGACAAAGCGCTGGCGGTGCTCGATGGCCTGGGCCTAACGCTCATGGTGCTCCCCAAAGAGCATCCGTGGGCACGGGAGGCAGCAGCCGCTGTCGCCTCAAAGCCCGCCGACGAGACGAAAGCGTGAGGCGACCTAGATGACGCACACCCTCCACGTCTGGGCTGAGGAAGCCAAGGTCGCGACCATCGAACACGAGGGGCGCGATGACCGCTGGGGCCTGAACTACGCCGAGCCGTGGGTCGCCGACGCCCAGTCTTTCCCGCTGTCTCCGGCCCTGCCCCTGATGCGCCCGGCGGCTGACTACGCGTCTCCATCCATTAAGCGCTTCATTGAGCATCTGCTGCCCGAAGGGCGTGCCCTGGATGTAGCTGTGGACTACAACGGTCTGGCCAAGACAAATGTCTTTGGCCTTATCTGGGCGCTGGGTGCCGAAACAGCGGGTGCTCTGCGCTTCACCGGCAACGGAGCAGCCGAGCAGCCAGAAGGTGAACCTACGCTGCGAGAAATCCCGCTCCAGGAACTCGACCGGCGCATCGCCGAGCGCGAGCAGGTACCACTGACGGTGTGGGACGGCAAGGTGCGCATGTCGGTGGCCGGCCTGCAGGACAAGCTGCTGGTCTACCTTGACCGTCCACTGCTGGAGGGCGGGCGACTCTTTTTGGTGGACGGACAGCGATTGGCCTCCACCCACATCCTCAAGCCCGACACCGGCAATCCGCAGACGCCGCACCTGGCGGTCAACGAGCACTTCTGCATGTCGCTGGCCCGCCGCATGAAGCTGCCGGCCGCTGAGGTGCGCCTATTGCGCACGCCCCGCCCGGTACTGGTCGTGCGCCGCTTCGACCGCGAAGTCGAGAACGTCGGCGGCCAGCCGCGGGTTCACCGCCAGCACATCATCGACGCCTGCCAGGCGTGCGACCTGCCCGTGGCCTACAAGTACGAGCGCAACCTGGGCAGTGCCGAGGCGGTGCGCCACATCCGCGACGGCGTGAGCTTCGAACGATTGTTCGGCTGCGCCGACCTCACAGCCAACAAGGCGGCCACCCGGCTGGCCATGCTGCGCTGGGCGCTCTTCCAGTTCTTGATTGGCAACAGCGACGCCCACGGCAAAAACTTCTCATTCTTCGTACGCCCGGGCGGCCTACTGGAGCCCACACCCTGGTACGACCTCGTCAGCGTGCTGCAGTACGACGGCTTCGACACCGAGCTGGCCATGGCCTACGGCGACGTCTTCAGCCACGCAGAGGTCTCGACCTTCGCGCTGGCCGACTTTGCCGCACGCTGCGGCGTTGACCGCAAGCTGATGCGACGGGAAGGCCAACGGTTGGCGAAGCTGGCCGCAGCAGAGGCCGCCGCACAAGCCCAGGCCGCCGACTACGAGGGCGAGGCCGAGCGCGCCTTCGTGCAGGGCATCGCCGACTTCGTGGCCAAGCAGGCCGACCGGCTGACGCAGCTAGTGACCGACGCGGCGCGCTGGAAGGACGAGTACCTCTGACCGCTTGGCTGGGCGCTGCCGGACAGGACTCCAAAAGCCGCTCCCGTCGGGTCCACCGGGGAGCAGCGGGCCCTTCCGGCCAACCGTATAAGCCGGTTCCTATACGACCCAGCTGGCTACGGTTGTCTGGAGCAGACCGTAGTGCCGCTGCTCCAAAACTGCTCCAACAGACCTCCGCGCAACGTCGCGCAACGCCATGCAAAAACGCGCTAAGATGTTGATTCTTCGTTCAGAAGAGGCCCAAAAAGGCGTCCGGATGGAATTCGGGACGTAGAGGCCGGAGGTTCGAATCCTCTCACCCCGACCAGGATCTTGCTTTCGAGACCCACTCGCTCCCTCGGGGCCCGTGGGTCTTTTGTCGTGGGCCACGCGCCGGGTCGGACCCGACCCGACGGCCGACCGTCCAAGGAGCGACCATGCAGCCGATCCCCGTTCTCGAGAAGCGCCGGCTCCAGGCGCAGGTCATCAAGCCGATCTGGGAAGAGCTGGTGGCACGGCTGGGTACGGCGCAGGCGCGCGACATCCTCGACACGGCGATCCGCAAGGCCGCGATCGAGGAAGGCCGGGCGCTCGCCGCCGCATCGCCCGGGGGAGACACCGGCATGCCGGCGTTCATCCGCCTCTACGACAACTGGAAGACCGGCGGCGCCCTCGAGACCACCGTCCTGCGGGCGGACGCGGACGCTTTCGAATTCGATGTCACACGCTGCCGCTATGCCGAGATGTACCGCGAGATGGGCCTCGAGGCCATCGGCGACCTGCTGTCGTGCAACCGGGACGGCACCTTCGTGCAGGGTTACAACCCCGACATCGCGATGGACCGCGAGCACACGATCATGCAGGGGCACGGTCGGTGCACGTTCCGCTACCGGATGAACCGCGGGCCGGACGGCGACGCCGAGGCCGGGCAGGGCGGGGCTGCAGCGCCGCGCTGAGGGTCGCCCGCCGGACATGGTGGCCGAGGCGTTCGAGTTCGACGAAGCCTGTCGGCGGCACGAGCGCGGCGAGCTCGACGACGACGCCTTCTTCGCGCATGTGGATCGGCG
>VYMD01000132.1_pt1 | contig 32212 bp, 27 predicted proteins | sample 5115311 | NCBI WGS metagenome assembly VYMD01 (sample SAMN12291779, study PRJNA351875) | freshwater metagenome | isolation source: freshwater lake | place: USA: Michigan, Wintergreen Lake | collected 2013-08-08
CACCACGGGCTGCTGCCCGAGCGGATAGGCAACGGCACTGAGCTGATAGTGCACCGGCGGCAGCGCGCGCCTCGGCGGCCTGCGGCGCCGTGGGGTAGCGCTCGGCATAGGCGCGCAGCGCGGCCTCGTCGTTGCCCGCCGCGGCAAAGGCCAATCCGTGCAGGCGACGCTCGGCCTCGGGCCGCTGCGCTGCGCTTTCAAAGCGCGCGACGAAGTCAGCATAGGCCTCGAGCGTCTGCTGCATGCTGGCGCGGGCCCAGAGCTGGGTGGCCAGCGTGTCGCGCAGCTGGCGGCGCAGAGAGTCGGCGAGGCCGATGGTGCTGTAATAGGCGCGGTCTTTGGGGGGCGTGCTGCCGAAGGCCGCCTCGCTGCGGCGCCAGTCGGCCAGCGCCGAGTCGAGCTGATAGAACGGATTGTCTTTGCGCGCGCGGATCGAGGCCAGGCCCCAGTAGGCCCCAGCGGGATAGCGCGGTGCATTTTTCTCAAACAGGCGCTTGGCCTCGAAGTAGTTGTAGATGCGCAGGGCCTCGACAGCCTTGTCAAGGCCTTGCCCCGATGCCGTCGAACTCAGCAAAACAGCCCCCAGCACGAGGGCGCACACACGCAGCATAGGGCGCAAAGCTAGCGGATGGCCGTCGGTCGGTTTTATTCCTTGTAAAACGGAATGGTGATGACCAAGGCCCGCGCCGTGTCGGCACGCCCGATGAGCTTCTCATAGCGCACCTGCAGGCGGTGGTGGCCGGGCGGCAGATGGTCAGTGGGGATGTAGGCGCGCACCACGGGCTGCTGCCCGAGCGGATAGGCAACGGCACTGAGCTGATAGTGCACCGGCGGCAGCAGGCTGTCGTTGACACTCACCCGCAGGAAGCGCTGCGAGAAGCAGTCCATAAGCGCCTGCACGTCGGCAAGCTTGGAGGGGTCGGCCAGCCCGGCCGAGTCGGCGTCGAGGTCAGACCACCACGCGAGCTGAAAGGGCTTGATGTCGGGGCAGTTTCGGGCGATGCCTGGCTCGAACCATCGCAGCTGCCAATAGGAGATGGTCAGGCGCAGGCTATGCCGATCGCGCCTGAGCAGCTGCGACTCGATGCTGGGCAGCTTATACGTGACCATGTTTCGATAATCACGCTGGTCTTCATAGTGTGAGGGGCGAGCGGTGAGGCCAGCATCGGCCACGGGTCCGGTTAGGTTTAAATCGGGCAGGTGCTCATAAGTGCGCCCGATGGGCAGGTTGGGCAGGGGGCCGAGCGAGATGTCAGTGGTGCTCTGGGCGACCATCACCGCCAGCACGAGGTAGGCGAGGAGAAATGGCGCGAACCAGCGCCGATCGAGCCGGGTAAAAAAGACGTAATAGATCGCCTGATACAACCCTGCCCCACCTAGCCAGGCCACATAGCGGTGCAATGGATAAAAGGCCCGCTGCAGCCAGGCCCAGCGTGCACGGCGCAGAGCCCCTGCCGAGAAGAAATCGATGGCGGCGAGAATGAGCAGAATGTAATAGACGGCCTTAAAAGCATCGCCCACCCACTCGGGCAGGCCGAGCTGGCTGCCGAGGTATTCGATGAGCGAGCCGATGAGATAGAGCAGCAGCACCGTGATGAGGCAGCCCACCACGAGCAGCGCGAAACCGTAAATGGCGCTCGCCAGTCGGTCGAGGCGGCGCATGATGCCGACGTTGGTGGGGTCGCTGGGGGTGAGGCGGCGGTAGCGCTCGGGCAGGCGCAGGCGCTCAACCTGCGCCCCACCCGGGAAACTCAGCTGAAGCCCGATGAAGGCCACCCACACCGCTCGCACACCGATGTGCAGCACGAAGTGGCCTGCGAGGATCAGGCTCAGGCCCTTGATAAAGACTAGTGCGAACAGGTCATTGTTCTGTGAGAGCAGCGTGAGGCCTTCGATGAAAATGTGGGCCGTGAGCCGGTCGACCGCCTCGGGCACCTGCAGCAGCGCGAAGGTGAGGAAGCCCGAGATGATCAGCTCCATCTCCCACCCCCGGCGCACGAGGGCGGCATAGTCGCCAGCGCTATCGTCGGCCGAGGTGGGCGACTGCCAGGCGGCAGGCTCAGCGCTCGACGCCGCCTGCGGCTGCTCAGCGGGGGCGGACATAGGTGGCCTGACGGATGCGCCGCCCACTGACGGCATTGGAAAAGACGCTGCCTGCCAGCAGCGCGCCGAGCGTCACGAAAAAGCCGCCGTTCATCATCACCACGAAGTAGGCGTCATCGGTGACGAAGCGAAAGGGCCGACCCAGCTGACGCCCCAGCCACTGGATGAGGTCAGGCAGCCAGCGCTCTTTTTCGAGGCGGAACAGATCGAAGATGCTCACCCCCGGAATGTCGATCAGCGGCGGCGCCCGAAACACGAAGTAGTAGATCAGCAGACCATAGACCACCTGCAGCACGATGGCCGTCATGACCAAGCGAAAGGCCGATACGTTCAGCCGATAGCCGAGGTAGAAGGCCAGCATGAGCTGGATGATCTGAACGAAATAGATGAGGCGCACGAGGTGGGGGTAAGCGGGCAAAGCGCCGATGACTGGTTGAAAATAGGGCACGAAGCCATGACGCCGACCCTGGCGCCGAGGCAGGTTCGGGTGTAGGTTTGACTATGTAGTGGAACCAAGCCAGGCCCAAAGGGGTCTATGCGGTGGCCCTGCTGACTGAGATTACCCTGTGGAGAAGCCCGCCCGCCGCCCGCGCGTCGTCCCGATCGAGGACGAAATCAAGCAGTCACGCTTCGCCGACCCGGCCGAAAAGGCTCTGGTGAACCTCATTTATACCACCAACGTCTTTCAGGCACGCACCGAGCAACTGCTCAAGAGCTATGACCTGACGCTGCAGCAGTATAACATCCTGCGCATCCTGCGGGGGCAGCAGGGGCGGGCCATCTCGCTGCTCGAAGTCAAGGGCCGCATGCTCGACCGCAACCCCGACGTGTCGCGCATCGTCGACCGCATGGTGCGCAAGGGCGTGGTCGACCGCCAGGTGTGCCCCACCGACCGGCGCCAAGCCGACCTGACCATCACCGCCCGCGGTCTCGAGCTGCTGGGTCGCATCGACCCCTACATCGACCGAGGCTTCGAGACGCTGAGGGGGCTCAAAGAGGCCGACCTCGAGCGCCTCAACCAGCTGCTCGACCGTGCGCGCGGCGGCATCGGGCTGGGGGGCGGCAAGGGCACCCGCCGCGTCAAGACCAGCGACGCGCATCGCAACGGCGCCGACGTCACCAACGATAGCGCAGGGTAAGCATCAGGTTGCGGCCGGGGCCGCTGATGCCTGACGCGAACGTGCGGTAGTGCAGGTCTTGCAGGTTCTCGAGGGCGGCCTGCACACTGACATGATCGCTGAGGATGGCTTCGGCGCGCAGTGTCCAGATCATCCAGGCGGGCATGCCGTTGGGGGTGGCATACTGCGGGTTGTCTTCGCCGAAGGGGCGATAGTCGGCGGCCCACTTCCAGCCGTTCCACAGGTTGGCCAGCTCGAGGTTCCAGCGCGGGGCGGTGTAGCGCAGGCTGAAGCTGCCGTGCACGGGCGCCACGTGGTCGAGGGGCTCGGGCGTGGGCTCGATGACGCGGCCGCGGGTGTAGTTCACGTTCGCGCGCAGCGACCAGGGGCCGAAGCTCGCGGTGAGGCGACCGGTCAGGCCCCAGAGCTCGGCGCGGCTGGCGTTCTGAATGCTGAACGTCGCGACGCGGCTGCCGTTATAGGTCACACTGTCGGCGCCTAGCGCGCGCGTGGGGCTGAGCAGCAGCGCCTGGTCAAACCAAGTGTACCACCCCGTGGCGGCCAGCGTGAGGCTGCCGCCCTCGATGCGCGGGCTGAGCGATAGCGTGCTCTCGAGGTTCGTGGTGCGCTCGGGGCGCAGGCTGGGGTTGGGCACGATCAGCACATTGGCACTCACGCCCGGCGGCGCCTCGAAAAACTTGCCCAGGTCGTCGACATTCGGCGCACGAAAGCCCGTCGAGCCGAGCACCGACCAGCGCAGGCTCGGCGCGGGCAGCCACACCAGGCTGGCGTTACCGACGAGGGCATGGTTATGGTTGCGCGCCCGCGTGTCAAAGGGCAGGTTGTTCTCGGGGATGAAATTCATCTCGACGCCGACGTACTGGTAGCGAGCCCCCACATTGGCCCAGAGGCTGCGCGCCAGCTCGAAGCGATCGGACACATACACCGCCGCAGCGGTGTATGTGCTGCCCCCCGCTGGGTAGCGCGTCAGGTCGGGCCGCTCGGTGACGGTGGCCGTGCTGCGATTGAAAAGTGTGGCGCGCGAGTCGACCGTCTGATAGCTGGCCTCGAGGCCATAGCTCAGCTCGTGGGCACCGAGGCGCTTGCTCAGGTCGGCGTTCAGCGACCAGTTGCTGATGCGCTCGCGCTGGGCCTGAAGGCTCGGGTTTAGCCAGCGGCGCTGCAGGCGGTCTTCGTGCGTGCGCTGATAGGCCAGCGTGACGCGCAGGTGGTCAAAGGCGCCGCTGCTGCGGTCGAGCTCGAGGCTGGGCGCCACGAGCACGCGAAACTGCGGACCGTAGTACCACTCAGCGAAGCGGGGCGCTCCGCTGCCGGTGGTCTCGCTCAGGCGGTCATAGCGCTCGATGTTCGACGAGTTTGACAGCTGCAGGTTGAGCCCCCAGCGCGTGCCCGCCTTGGGCTGGAATAGGACCTTCTGCAGCAGGTCGATCTGTTGATAGCCCGAGCGCGTCTGGCGATTGCGGTCGGGGTTGATGGCGCGCAGGTCGGCGCCGGTGGCGGGGTCGATGGCCTGGGTGAAGTCGCGGCTGCCCGTGCGACCCCAGATGGGCAGGCGGATGTGGCCCGCGCGCAGGTCGCCGAGGTCGGTGAGGGTCAGGCTGGTGCGGCTGGCCCAGCGGCGGCGGCCGAGGTTCACGCTGAGGTGGCCCGCAGTGGCGCTGGCCGCGCTCGCGCTGCGGAAGTAGGCCTCGCCGCTCACGCGGCCGCTGTCGCTGAGCTCGGCGCCGCGCGTGGTCAGGTGCACCGTCCCGCCGAGCGCGTCGCTGCCATAGAGCGACGAACCCGGCCCGGCCACCACCTCGACGCGCTCGAGCTGTGCCGGGTCGAGGGTGACGAGGTTCTGCAGGTGGCCCGCGCGATAGACGGCGTTGTTCATGCGAATGCCGTCGATGACCAGCAGCACGCGGCTGGCCTCGAAGCCGCGGATCACCGGGCTGCCACCCCCCAGCTGCGAGCGCTGCACAAACACGCCCTGCTGCTCGAGGGCGTCGGGTGTGGTCTGCGGCTGGCGACGGGTGAGTTCGCTGCGGTTTACGACGTCGACCACTTGGGGCACAAGCAGGGGCGCCTCGGGGGCGCGGTTGGCCGAGATGACCACGTCATCAAAGAGCCACGCGCGTGTGACCAGCAACACGGCATAGTCGCGCGCGGCGAGCTCGGCCGCTGTGAAGCTGAGCGTCTGCCCCTCGGGGTGGGTGATCACCACCCGATCGCCCGCGCTAAGCGTCGGTAGCTGCACGCGGCCCTGCGCATCAGGCACGAACGACCGCCCCGCCGGCAGCAGCATGACACGCGCCTCGGCCACGGGCAGGTCGTTCGATTCGCTTGTGAGGCGTAGCACCGGCCCTTGCGCCAATGCGACGGAAACGCTGAGTAGAAGCCAGCACAAAGCGGCTATCGTCTGTTTCATCGGCGGCAAAGATGCGGGCCGCGCCGTGGCCATGCGCTTAACAGACGTTAAATGCGGCCGCTCACCGACAGCAGGCGGGTGTGGGCAGCCATGACGCCCAGAGCCCCAGCGAGGGACTCGAGCTGCTGACGCTGCTCGGGGTCGAGGGGCTGCTGCCGAGCGGGGTTCTCGGCCAGCAACCAGCCCACAAGCCGCCCACTCCACTCGAGCGGCAGCACCGTGCGCCAGGGGGCATCGGCGGCGTGCAGATAGGCCACGCTGTCGGCGTGCGTCACGCCATCGGCCGCGCGGCGGTAGTAGTCGGGGCCCTCGCTGCTCAGCCGCGCCACGTGGCGGCTGCGCGCGCTCAGGCGCAGGCCCTCGGGCCCGTCGAGGTAGATCAGCAGGGCCTCGAGGCCGTCGGGCTGTAGCAGGGGCTCGAGCAGGAGCAGGGCCTCGCGCTCGCTGGCCGTGGGGCCCGGCGGCGGCAGCGAACCCTCGAGCAGCGAGAGGTTCGGCGGCAGGGGCCAGGCCGCCTGGCGCAGGCAGCGCTGCACGAGCGCCACCACCTCGGCCTCCGTCCACGGCTTGGTGAACAAGCCATCGACGCGGCCATGGCGCAGCAGGTAGAGCAGGTCGCTAGCACGGGGGCAGCCGCTGTAGAGCAGCTTGAGCGCGCGGGGCTGGCGGCGGTGCAGCTCGACGAGCAGGCGGGCGCCGTCCTGCTGCGGCATGATCAGGTCCGATAGCACCAGCGCGAGCGTGCCACCCTCGGCCTCGAGCGCGTCGAGCACCTCGCGGGCCTCGTCGGGCGACTCAGCCAGTTCGATGGCATAGTCCGGCCCCAAAGCGCGACCCAGCTGCTCGACGAGGCCGTCGGCGCATTCCTTCACGTCATCAACGACGAGCAGCGTCGGGCGGGGCATTATATCTTGCGGTTCCTAATCGTTCACTCTAAATCTAACGAACATGAACAAACGACTGATCCTGTCGCTTGCAGTGCTGATCTCTCTGGCCCAAGCAGGTCAAGCACAGCAATGGTACGCCCTTGCTGAACGGCCAAGCGCATCGGTGGCGACCGATGCCCCCTCAGCGCAGACTATCCCCAGCCCCTTAGCCCTTTCTACTGCTGCCGAACTGAAAGCGTCTGAGCCTTACGCCGACGGCGCTGTATTGCGCGCTGACGACGAAATTGAATATCGGTTCTCACACAATGGTGACCGGTGGCGTTTTACTCGCTCAAAAAAAACACGTGCGATCTCCATGTACCGAACCGATCGGCAGGGCAACACGACGCGTCGTCAGCTGCTGTTGAGCAAAAATGAGTGGAATGCGTTCTTTGATCCAGGGTTTAGCTTGGGCACCTTACCGAGTAATAACATCTTTTTCACCAATCGAACGAATGAAGTAACAAACGCAATGATTTACTCCATTTGCATTAGTTGGAGTGAAGATCATATATACGTCTATCGGAATTTGCCAAGACGCGGTGTGAGCGAACCAACCATTCCGGTTATACTCAAGTTTTCAGTTCAAGATACGCTCGCGACCAGACTAAGTGTGCCCGGTGGGTTCGTTATGATTCCAGGCACAAATGTTATTCAACACGACAGCCTGCTTATCCGCTCAATCATCACCGAACGGGGGTTGTCCATGTGGATTTACTCTGTGAATAGCGGAGAATTAAAAAATAAAATTCAACTAACCGCTGGAGATAGTATCTCAAACCGGATCGTTGTTCGCAAGTCTATCTCGAGGCTTTTGTATTCGCGTGACTTGCAGAAGGACTATAAGAATCCCTACGGGCGTTTCGTGAGTACGTTCGGAAATAGCATTATTTCCAGTTTTGCTTTTATCAACGATAGCGGTGATTTGGTTTTTGGCCTTACTCGCTATATTGAGGAGCGTTCAAATACCGGCCTCATGGGTGTCACGGTCAAGTCAGGCGAGAAATATTTCACGCTTTCATTGCGGCTAAACCCAGCTACTTTGGAGCCCTACGATGACCCCAATGGCCCTGTGCTGCCAGATGACAAGCAATAGGCCCGCCAACGATTGAAGGCTACTGACGCGAAGCGGCGCTTGAGGCTTTGACTGCCGAATCCCTATCGCCAGCTATTACCATACACGCATCGGGCCCCAGTCGGGGCCCGATGCGCGTTGAACCTCAATCTGCAAAACCTTTCGGTGGCCTACTCGGCCTCGCCGTTGAGCACGAGCTCTTCGCGCTCGGCTTTCGACATCGCCAGGGCGCCGGGCTTGCTCTGCAGCAGCGCGCGCAGCTTGGCCTCGACCTCGGCCATCAGCTCGGGGTTGTCTTTGAGCAGCTGGCGCACCGCCTCGCGGCCCTGGCCGAGCTTGTCGCCGTTGTAGCTGAACCAGGCGCCCGACTTCTTGATCACGTCGTGCTCGGCGGCCAGGTCGAGCACCTCGCCCGCCTTGCTGATGCCCTCGCCGAAGATGATGTCGAACTCGGTCTGCTTGAAGGGCGGCGCCACTTTGTTCTTCACCACCTTGACGCGGGTGCGGTTGCCGGTAGCTTCGGTGCCGTCTTTGATCTGGTTGAGGCGTCGCACGTCGAGGCGCACCGAGGCGTAGAACTTGAGCGCGTTGCCGCCGGTGGTCGTCTCGGGGTTGCCAAACATGACGCCGATTTTGTCGCGCAGCTGGTTGATGAAGATGCAGACAGTGTTCGTCTTGCTGATCGAGCTGGTGAGCTTGCGCAGGGCCTGGCTCATGAGGCGGGCGTGCAGGCCGACTTTCGATTCGCCCATCTCGCCCTCGAGCTCGGCCTTGGGCACGAGCGCGGCCACCGAGTCGATCACGACCACATCAACGGCCGATGAGCGAATGAGGTTGTCAGCGATCTCGAGGGCCTGTTCGCCGTTGTCGGGCTGGGCGATGAGCAGGTTTTCGGTGTCGATGCCGAGGTTCTCGGCATAGGTGGCGTCGAAGGCGTGCTCGGCGTCGATGAAGGCAGCGATGCCCCCAGTCTTCTGCGCCTCGGCGATGATGTGCAGGGCTAGGGTGGTTTTGCCCGACGACTCGGGGCCGTAGATCTCGACCACGCGGCCGCGGGGCACGCCGCCGATGCCCAGGGCCAGGTCGAGCCCGAGCGAGCCGGTCGAGATGGCGGGGATGTCGCCCATGCCTTTGTCCGAGAGCTTCATGACCACGCCTTTGCCGTACTCCTTTTCGAGGCGGTCAACGGTGAGTTTGAGGCTCTTGAGCTTGTCGTTGCGTGAGGTGTCGGCGGCCATGGCAGTGAGGGTTCGCGGTGTGTGGTGCGATTTGGTGAGGTAAAAGTACGGCGCGGCTGAGCCGGGCGGCTGGTTTTCCCCCTGGCGTTGCGCACACCAGGGGGGAAGCGCCCCATCTTGCGGGCATGAAGCTCATCTGGCTCGCGCACGCGGCCGCCACCTGGGCCCTGGTGGGGCTGATCTGGCTGATTCAGCTGGTGCACTACCCTGGTTTTGGGCGGGTGGGGGCCGAGGCCTTCGCGGGCTATGAGGCCTTTCATACGCGGGCGATCACGCCCCTGGTGGGGGTGCTGATGCTCGCCGAGGGGCTGACGGCCTTGCTGCTGCTGGGTATGGCCGAGGGCACTACGGAACGACTCTGGCTCGCGGCTGGGCTCGGCCTGGTGGTGCTGGTCTGGTTGCACACGGCTTTTGTGGCCGTGCCGCTGCACAGCCGCCTCAGCGCAGGCTATACTGCTGAGGCAATCAACCAGCTCGTGGCCACCAACTGGGTGCGCACCCTGGCGTGGACGGCGCGGGGCCTGCTCGTGGGCTGGTTGATCTGGCGACGGTGGGTGTAAACGCGCATTTTAATCTCTAAATACGGGCAAAGGCTTGGGAGATTGTTCATTGACCTGTATCATTGTAGTGATACAGTAATACAGACGTGGCCGTGTCGAAACCGAATCTGAATCTCACCCCCCTCAGTGCCTGGCTGCCCTCGCCCCGGCCCATCGTCATCGCCGGGCCCTGCAGCGCCGAGACCGAGGAGCAAGTCATGGCCACCGCCCACGGCATCGCCCAGCAGGGTGTGGCCAGCGTCTATCGCGCGGGCGTGTGGAAGCCCCGCACGCGCCCCAATGCCTTCGAGGGGGTGGGCAGCCCCGCCCTGCCCTGGCTGCGTCGTGTCAAGGCCGAGACCGGCCTGCTCACCACCGTCGAGGTGGCCAACGCCCAGCACGCCTATGAAGCCCTCAAGCACGGCGTCGACATTCTTTGGATCGGCGCGCGCACGACGGTCAACCCGTTCTCGGTGCAAGAGATCGCCGACGCCCTGAAAGGCGTGGATGTGCCCGTGCTGGTCAAGAACCCCGTCAACCCCGAGCTGCAGCTCTGGCTGGGCGCGCTCGAACGCCTCAACCAAGCGGGCATCAGCAAGCTGGCCGCCGTGCACCGCGGCTTTCATTCCTTCCAAAAGACCAATTACCGCAACGCCCCCAAGTGGGAGCTTGCCATCGAGCTCAAGACCCTGCTGCCCGAGCTGCCCATCTTCTGCGACCCGAGCCACATCTGCGGCCGCACGAGCACGATTCCAGCCGTGGCGCAAAAGGCGCTCGACCTCGACCTGCAGGGCCTGATGATCGAGACGCACGTCAACCCCACCGAGGCCTGGAGCGACGCCGCTCAGCAGCTCACCCCCGACCAGCTCGGCGAACTCATCCGCAGCCTAGTGGTGCGCTCGGCCGACGCCACCCCCGCCGCCCACGCCCGCATCGACCAGCTGCGCACGCTCATCGACGAGCTCGACGACGAACTCGTGACCCTGCTCACCCGCCGCATGGGCGTGGTGGGGCAGATCGGCGAGACCAAGCGCGCCCACAACGTGACCATTCTGCAGGTGGCCCGCTGGGAAGAGATCGTGCAAAAGGCGCTCACCCAAGCGCAGGCCGGCGGCCTGAGCGCCGACTTCATGCGCGGGGTGCTCGACCTGATTCACGGCGAGGCCATCCGCATCCAGACGTCCGTGATGAACCGCCCCCACACCCACGCCGAGGTGTCGGCGCAGGCCTGAGGCCAGCTAAACGCCACATGACCGTCGGCATCGTCGGCCTAGGCCTGATCGGGGGCTCGATGGCGCGCGACCTGCGCGCGAGCGGTTGGGCCACCCAGCTCGTGGGCCACGACGCTCGCCCAGACCACGCCCAGCAGGCTCTGGGTCTCGGGCTGGTCGATGGCATCGGTTCGCTCGAGGCGGTGGTGCAATGCGAACTGCTGATCCTGGCCGTGCCGGTCGATGCCCTGCTGGGCCTGCTGCCGCGCGTGCTCGACCTCGTGGGGCCCGACACCGCCATCACCGACGTGGGCTCGACCAAAGCCGCCGTGTGCGCCGCCGTGGCCGAGCACCCGCGCCGAGGGCAGTTCGTGGCGGCACACCCCATGGCCGGCACGGAGCACAGCGGCCCAGCCGCAGCGCTGCTGGGTTTGTTTCAGCAGAAGGCGGCCATCCTCTGCGAGGCTGAGCGCAGCACGCCCTGGGCCGTAGCGCGCGTCGAGGCGCTCTATGCCGCCCTCGGCGCCCGTCTCGTGCGCCTAGGGCCCGCCGAGCACGACGAACACGTGGCCTATGTCAGCCACCTGTCGCACGCCATCAGCTATGCCCTGGCGGCCACCGTGCTCGACAAGGAAAAAAGCACCGCCGCCATCTTTGACCTCGCCAGCGGGGGCTTCGCCTCGACGGCGCGCCTGGCTAAGAGCCACGCCGCGATGTGGACGCCGATTTTCCTGCAGAACGCGCAGCACCTGCTGCCGATCATCGACGCCTATGCGGCCCAGCTCGCGCGCCTGCGGGCCCTCGTGGCGGCCCACGACGCCACGGGCGTGGACGCCTACATCGCCGAGGCCAACCGCATCCGCCGCGTGCTCGACGGCAAGGCCTAGAACTCGAACATGAACTCGAGTATCGCCGCATCGCGCTGCGTGCTCGGGTCATTCGGCCGCTTATAGCCCACGATGAGTGCGCCCTTGGGCCGCCTGAGGTTGAACTGAATAGCGGGGATGAACGAGGCCAGCGCATGGCTACCGCTATACCAGTCGGCCACCAGCGACAGCCAGGGCACCACAGGCTGCTCGATGCCACCCATGAAGCTGACCGGATAGTTGCCCACCCCGAAGGCCTGGCTCGAGCCATAGCTCACGCCCGCCGTGAGACGCGTCTGCGGGCCCGGCAGGCGCAGGCTGCCGTGGGCATAGACCCAGCCACCCACCGGCGGTGCCTGCAGCTCACGCCCAGCCTCAGTCGGTGGCTGACCGTTGACAGTAGGTGTGGTGAGCCGCGGCTCGAGTGAGAGCAGCAGCATCTGTCCCACGGTGGCCTTGAGCTCCCACCTGCTGAGGCGCGGGTCCCGCTCAGCAAATTGGTGCACGAACTTGTAGCCGACGCCCATCGACAGGTTGCCCGAGCGGGGCGCCGCTAGGTTCGATAGCGACACGGCCAGCTCTACTTTTTTGCTCAGGCCGTAGGTGAGAAACGAGAAGCTATTCCAGGTGGCATCGCGCCGCCAGAGGTCTGACTGGCTCTCATGGGTGATGGCGAGCTTGCCCTGGTGGGTGACCTCGGCATTCGGAATGCCCACGATGAGCGACTGAGCGTGCGTGGTAGCAAATGAGATAACGAGGATGAGTGGCAGGGCGAAACCCGCCACCCGTGAAAAGAAAGGCATGGATACGTGATAAGGGTGAACGCCAAGCGCACCGCCACTCGGCGGCGCGCACACGAGGTGGTTCACCCGAGGCGGGGCGGGGGCGGCTCGAAGCCGAGAGAGAAGGCACTTGGGCTCGCCAGCCGCGGCCGCCCGTGCACGCACGTGGGCGCCAAAACGACCAACTTAAGGCGGGCCGAGGTCAGCGTCGAGTCGCTGGCGCGGTGGTCATCTGGCGCATCGCTAGCCTCGTCGAGCTCAGGCACGGCCTCAGCCTGCCCCAGCAGGTGCTCGACCACCCACTCGCCCACACTCTCGACCTCGTTGGGGTCCTGAGCAACACTGGCCACAGCCTCGCCATCCGCCTCGAGGGCGCGCACGAGATCGGGCGCATCGATGCTGAGATTCAGCACCCAAATGGCCAGTAAAAGGCAGAACTTGCGTTGCAGCGCCCGCATATGACCCGACTACTACGCCTGAGCCTTTGGCTTAGTTTCAGCTTAACCATGACTTTACCGGCATCGGCCCATGCCCAGCGCCGCTATGACCTGGTGCGCCTCGAGACCAGCGAGGGTGCCATCACCATGCTGCTGCTGACCGACGCCCCCGAGCACCGGGCCAACTTCGTTAAGCTCGCCTCCAGCGGCTTCTTCGACAGCACGTTTTTCCACCGTATCATCGACGGCTTTGTGGTGCAGGGCGGCGACCCGAACACCAAGAACCCCGACTCGCTGCGCGCGGGGCGCATCGGCAGCGGCGACCCTGGCTATACCCTGCCGGCCGAGTTTCGCACGGGCTACATCCACCGCCTGGGGGCCGTGGGCGCCGCCCGCACCGGCGACGACGTGAACCCCCAGCGCCGCTCGTCGGGCTCGCAGTTCTATTTCGTCGAGGGGCGGGTCTATAGCAGTGGGGCGCTCGACACGCTCGAGCGGCAGCGCTTCGCGCGCGAGTGGTTCGCCACGCCGGCGGGCCGCCGCTACACCGCGCTGAACCTCGACAGCCTCTACGCCGCCGACCCCGGCGCCGTGCGCCGCCTCTACGCCCGTTACCACACGGCGGTGGACTCAGCCTTCGCGGCGGCGGGGCCCTCGGCGCGCTTCACGCCCGAGCAGCGGCGTGCCTACACCACCGTGGGGGGCACGCCCCAGCTCGACGGGCAATACACGGTGTTTGGCTATGTGGTCGAGGGCCTCGAGGTGATGCGCACGCTGAGCGCGGTGGCCACCGACGCCACTGACCGGCCGCGCCAGCCGCGCTACATCCTGCGCGCCACGCCGCTGCAGCTCACCCGCCGCGAACTCGAGCAGCGCTACGGCGAGGTGCCGATGCGGTGAGCGATGCGCTTTAGTTAGCGCACGCCCGTGATCTTAAAATCAAATGGTATCGTAATCCACGCTGCCAACGGCTTTCCGTGGCGCATCAAAGGCTTGAAGCGAAGCTGTGATACATATTTTTGAACTTCTTGGGAAAGCAAAGGGTGTGGTGTGCGTATTAAAAAATGCTTCTCGATTATTCCCTCTGTGTTCACCAAAAAGCGCAGGATCACCTTACCCTGCCTACCGGTACCCTCTAGAGCCGAGGGGTAGTCTATCAAGCGCATTATCTTGTCCAGATTCAACGGGTAAGGCTCTTCTTCGCAGTTAAACCCGGTGTGAATGACCGTATGGTCGGGCTCAAAGCAAACGCTTGAGACAGGCTTCCCCTTTTTGAATGAATAGATGCGTGAGGTATCCCCTGATGGATAAAAGTCAATCCAGCCACCTGACTCTTTCCCTTCAATGTATTGACGGACCCGCTTTAGGCTTCCGCTTGGGTAAAAATCACTGACCGGGCCATCAAACACAAACGCTAGCGTGTCGATCACAAAACCTCTGGTCACTATCGTGTCGCTGGTCATCGGAATCTCGACGAAAGGGTAGCGCTCTTTCCAAAGGGGGTAAATGACCCTGCGCCGTTCGGCCCGCAACTGATTGGGCACCGGCTTGCCTTCTTGGTCAATGAACTGCATAAACAGTGGCTGCTGATCAAACTGGCCCCAGGCGGGCGCGCCGCTCAGCAGCAGGAGCAAGCAGAGGAGAACGTGCGGTTTCATGGGCGTGTGTTCGTACGACTAAGATAGTGGCGGTCGTGGTCGATAGCACCGTTTATGCACGTGCTGCCGATCGCCTGGTGCTGAAAACACAGCGGGCGGCTCAGCAGAGCCGCCCACCGGTTCGGACGCTAAAACAATCGGTCGTGCCGCCTACTTCGCCTTCTCGTAGAGGGCGTTGCTGAATTCCCAGTTCACCACGTTCCACCAGGCGGTGACGTAGTCGGGGCGGCGGTTCTGATAGTGCAGGTAGTAGGCATGCTCCCACACGTCGAGGCCGACCACGGGCGTGCCCTTGACCTCGGCAATGTCCATAAGGGGATTGTCTTGGTTGGCGGTGCTGGTGACGACGAGTTTGCCGTCTTGCACGATCAGCCAGGCCCAGCCCGAGCCGAAGCGGCCCGCCGCCGCCGCCGCGAATTTTTCTTTGAAGGCATCAAACGAGCCGAAGGCCGCGTCGATGGCCGCCGCGAGCGCGCCCACCGGTTTGCCGCTGCCCTGGGGCGTGAGCGACTGCCAGAAGAAGTCGTGGTTCCAGTGGCCGCCGCCGTTGTTGCGCACGACGGTTTTGGCGTCGTCGGGCAGGCTGCTGATGCTCCTGACGAGCTGCTCGATAGGCTGGTCGAGCTGGGGGTGCTTAGCCAGCAGGTTGTTTAGGTTGGTGACGTAGGCGTTGTGGTGCTTGGTGCGGTGGATGTCCATCGTGCGGGCGTCGATGTGGGGCTCGAGGGCCGCGCCGTCGTAGGGCAGATTGGGCAGGGTAAAGGGCATAACGGTTCGGTTTGGTGGGGTGAAGGTAGGCTTCGCCCGTTACATACGGTAAACACGCGGCGGCGGCATATGGTGCGCTGGTCATGACTCGACTAGTCGTAGTAACTGCGGATGCGGTCGGCCGCCTCGGTGAAACTGGCTTGCCCACTCAGCCGCCCGATCATCCAGAACGCGAGGGCGCAGTCAGCAGCCGCCACCTGCTTGGGTGTGCCCAAAAAGGACTCGCCGCCCGGATAGACGCGCGTGTTGCCGTCGGTGCTGATCTCGCCCGAACTGAGCACACGGCTGCGCTGCCACTGCGCCGCGCGCCACAGGGCCTGCCACAGACGGCGGCGGTCGGCATCGCCGGGTGGCAGCTGGGTCCATAGCAGCAGACCCTTGAGCAGACTCACGCCGTTGTAGGAGCTGTCATAGCCGCCGTTCTCGATGAAGTAGCCGGGGGCAGCCTGGCGCTCGAGGGCAGCGCGCAGCATGGCTCGGCCCTCGGCCTCAGCCGCGCTCTGGCCGAGGCGCCGCCCGAGGCTGACATACGCCAGTGCGTTGTGAAAGAGCCGGTTGGCCGCGCGCTCGTCGATGGCGAACAGGTCCGCACGCTGGGTGACGAGGTAGTCGAGGGCGCGGCGCAGGCCGGGCAGGCGTGCGGTCAGCTCTGCACGCAGGGCGGCGCTCGAGGGCTGCTGCCACCAGGGCGCAGCCTCGAGGCCCGCCAGCCCCGCGCCCACCGCCCCGAGGTAAAAACTGATGCCGCTGGCCAGATCGGCCGTCGAGGCCGGTGGCATGCCGCTCAGGCTGGGCGGCACGACCAGGGCATAGTCACCTGCGGGCAGCTGATAGGCCTCGCCATAGGCGATGGCCGCGAGCGCCGCGCGAGCCAGCGCGGTGTCGCCACTGCGGGCGGCGTGCAGGGCGACGTCGCTCACCCCGATCTGAAAGCGCACGTGAAAGTAGCCCGCGCGGTTGCGGCCGAGGGCGCCGCTAGCATCGGGCTGATTGGCGGCGGCCAGGGCGGCGCTCACATCCGTCGGCACGCCCGCGAGCAGGCCCAGCGCATCGACCTCGGTCACCTTGGGCGCTTGCTCTAGAGGGACTGGGGGCTCGGCCGGCGCAGCGCTGCAGCCTAGAAGAATGGAGAGGATCAGCAGGGGCGCGCGCGAAAGTCTCATGTGAGGTGTAGATGCTGGGGGGCATTTAGGGTTTAAGCTGCCGTGTCCTTTGGCGGCTTTTTCGTGCACCTTTGCCCTATGAAGGTGGTCATCTTCGCCGGGGGCAAGGGCACGCGCATCGCCGAGGCCTCGCACCTGATCCCCAAGCCGATGGTCGAGATCGGCGGGCGCCCCATCCTGTGGCACATTCTCAAGGGCTATGCCGCCCAGGGCTTTGACGATTTCATCATCTGCTTGGGCTATAAGGGCTATGTGATCAAGGAATATTTTTTCAATTACTTCCTGCACAACAGCGACCTGAGTATCGACCTCGGCACCAACGAGGTGAAGTGGCTCGGCTCCAAGGCCGAACCCCTGAAGGTGGCGCTAGTTGACACCGGCCTCGACACGCAGACAGCCGGGCGCCTGCAGCGCATCGCCCACCTGCTGCCGCCGGGCGAACCGTTTTTCATGACCTATGGCGACGGGGTGAGCGATGTCGACTTTCGCGCGCAGCTGGCCTTCCACCGCGCGCACGGGCGGCAGGTGACGGTCACGGCCATTCAGCCGGGCTCGCGCTTTGGGGTGTTTGCGCCTGAGGCCGATGGGCAGGTGCGCGCCTTTGCCGAAAAGCCCAAAGACGACGGCGCCTGGATCAACGGCGGATTTTTCGTGGTGCAGCCCGAGGCCCTCAGCGTGATTCCGCCGCAGGCCGACGACCTGCCGTGGGAGCAAGGGCCGCTGCAGCGCCTGGCCGCCGACGGCCAGCTCGTGGCCTATCGCCACAGCGGATTCTGGAAGTGTATGGACACCCTGCGCGACGCCCAAGAGCTCAACGCCCTGTGGGACGCCGACCCCAAGTGGAAGAAGTGGTAAGCCCCACCTATGCGCCTGCACCACTATGCTCAGTGCCCGACGGCGTGGACGATTCGGGCCATTGATTCGACTGCGGGCTGGACGGTACCTGTCCACTACTTCCCAGATGGCAGCACGAGTGGGTCGTATCGTGCGGGTGACCTCTGCCTGCTATTCTCTCTAAACGAGAAGCCTCAGTGGATAGGGGTGCTCGCATTCGACCCCGTTTTTTCTAGCACGTATAGCATCGTGCAGTTGACGGAAGACGAAGTGATCTTGGTTTGTGGCGCTGAGGTTTTGAGCGTGCCTCTGTTCTCTCCTGATTCGCCACAATCTGTCTTTAGTCAAGGCAGCAGGTCACCTCAAATAGAAGTACGTGATGAGGCCATTTTTGTGATCTCGCACTGGGGCCTTTATGAGCTCAAGAACGGTCAAGTCGATGAGGTTTGTGCCGGTTCTGACTACAGAATGCTAGAAGATCAACTAGGTTTTGATACGGCAATCATTCGGAATCCCTACTGCTATGATGAAGGCCTTTATCGCTTTGACTTAGTCCTCACAGAGCCTTCTCCTTGCGTAATTATTGTTCGCTACTCCTCCTTCGAAAGGCGAATGCTTAATTGGGAGTACCTCGTAAATCCAAGACAATCCACTCCTCAAACCAAGGCCACACGGTCGTAGTGGCTTCTTCCCCCATGATCCTCGCCGACCTGCAGCAGGCCTACCGTGGCGCGCGCGTGTTCCTCACGGGCCACACGGGCTTCAAGGGCGCGTGGCTGACGGTGCTGCTCGAGCAGCTGGGCGCCGAGGTGCACGGCTATAGCCTGGCGCCAGAGGCGCGCAGCCTCTATCGCCAGCTCGAGGGCGACGCCCTCTGCGTGCGCAGCCACCACGCCGACCTGAACCACTACGACTGGCTCGCCGCCCGCCTGGCCGAGGCGCGGCCCCACTACGTGCTGCACCTGGCAGCGCAGAGCCTCGTGCGCCGCAGCTACCGCGAGCCGCGCTACACCTTTGGCACCAACGTGCTGGGCACCGTGCACGTGCTCGAGGCGGCGCGCGCCGCCCGCGACGCTGAAACCCTCACCGAGCCCTGCGCCATCGTGGCCGTGACCACCGACAAGGTGTATGAGAACCGCGAAGACGGCCGCCCGTTCGCCGAGGGCGATGCGCTCGGGGGCCACGACCCCTATAGCGCGTCGAAAGCCGCCGCTGAGATCGTCATCGACAGCTACCGCAAGTCCTTCTTCGCCGAGGGGCCGGTGGCGCTGGCCTCGGCCCGCGCGGGCAACGTGATCGGCGCCGGCGACTGGGCCGACGACCGCATCCTGCCCGACCTCATGCGCGCCGCCGAGCTCGGCCAGCCCCTCATCGTGCGACACCCCGCCGCCGTGCGCCCCTGGCAGCACGCGCTCGAGCCGCTCTACGGCTACCTCGTGCTGGCCGCGCGCCTGCGCCACTCGCCGCGCACCTTCGCCCGCGCCTACAACTTCGGCCCCGAGCCCGACGACGAACTCACCGTGCGCGCCGTGGTGGAGCAGGCCATCGCCGCCTGGCCCGGCCACCCCGGCTATCGCGCGCCCGCACTCACCGGTCAGCCGCACGAGGCGGGGCTGCTGCGGCTCGACATCACCCGGGCACGCGCCGAGCTCGGCTGGCAGCCGCGCCTCAGCGCCACAGAAGCCATCGCGCTGAGTGTGAGTGGCTATCGCGCGCTGGCGCAAGCGGGTCCTGCCGAGGCCCGCGCCCTCGTGCAGCGCACCTGGGCCGACTATCTCGAGCGGGTGAGCTGAGGCGATCTCGCGCTGTCATGCTGAGGGCCGCAGGCCCGAAGCATCTCGGCGGTTCCTTTATCACGCGCGTCATGCTGAGCGCAGCGAAGCATCTTCTTGAGTTCGAGCCTCGAAGAAGATTCCTCGCTCCGCTCGGAATCTCACACGACCACCGAGACCCACACAAGCAAACCGAAGTCCCTGCGCAGCAGGGGCACCCTATCAGTGGAAGGGTCGAGCCGCCTTGAAAGCGCAGCCGAGTGCCGCCGTAGGCGGCACGTAGGCGCCCGCGGTTTCCAGCGGCGAGACCCTTCCACGAGGCCGCCGCGGCCTGAGGTGCAAAAAGCACCGCAAGTAAACAACAACTGAAAGATCCCGCGACGACACGCCACAGGCGCCCGCCGCCCCGGCCCGAGGCGCAGGTGTGCGCCACGCCAGGCAGAAGATTCCTCGCTCCGCTCGGAATGACACACGACCGCCGAGACCGACGCAACCCAACCGCAGTCCCTGCGCAGCAGGGGCACCCTATCAGTCCGGCGGTTGAGCGGCCTTAGCCGGTGAGGCCCCCGAGCCTGAAGCAAAGCTTCGGGCGAGTGGGGCGAGGCGGGTACAGCCGCGAAGTCGCCGGACGAGGCCGCCGCGGCCTGAGGCGCAATCAGCGCCGCAGGCGCTTGCTGGAATGCGGCCGGGTACGGCCGCATTCCAGCACACCAGCACCGCAATCCGACACCTCCCCTTGCCCCCGCCCACCAACCACAGCACTTTTGAACCAGAGGCCGCTCTTCCGCGCAAGCAGAGGTGCGGCTCAGGTGGTCAGGTCCGTAATCCACTACCGCTCCACAAGGGCGGTCTTCCAGAAGTAACGACTCTGGAATCACGGGCTTTGCCTGGCCAGGCTTAGACTGCTTTCCCACCCATACGCTTGCAAGCGTCGGGAGACACAAAACGCTGAAGGCTCGTAAGAGCCGACAGCACCCAGGGCTGATCAGCCCACTACCGCCCACTCCCAGCCGGGAGAGCAGTAGCACGATATCCGGCACCGCCCGGCCCCCGAGAGAGGATAAGCCCCTTTCTTGAGGCCGGGCTTTGCCGTTTCGCGCCAGCACCAACCCCCTCCTACCTGAGGAGGGGGCGCCCCGATAGCAATCGGGGCGGGGGAGGTCACGCTCAGCGTCAGTCCCTCGTTTGGTCAAACGCACGGCTCGTTAGCGCAGGCGCAGACCAATGGCGGCGCGGGCGTTGAACGAAAACCGATTAATTCTTCCGCTTAGGTCGATCGAGCTGTCGCCGCGCCACTCAGACGCGAGGTAACTATAGCCCAGCTGGAAGTCGTAGAACCACCGCTTGGTCGGCCCAAACGTTCGTTGGATGCCGTAGCTAAGCTGTAGGTATCCGAGGTAGGCTCCCCGCGTCTCACGAAACGAATACTGTGGCCCAAAAGGTCCGGACGTGACCTCCACCGATGTGTTACGTTCATTGGCTTCGCCCATCATCAGATAACCAAACGTGATGTAGTTGCCGCTGAAGTGGTCGATGCTGCGCTGCAGACGCTGGCGCCGACTCCAGTTGTGATAGACGCGGACCTCGGTGCGCGCCTTGACTAGAAAGGGATAAGGGTCATTTGCCTTGAATTGGTTGTTGGCCAGGTTAACAGCGCCCAGGGTAAGGTCGTAAGCGCCGTGCAGCGTGCCCACCTCGGCCATGAGCGAGATCGGCGCCTTGCGAATCGGCTGCACCTCGAGGCCCACTGAGAGGGCCGAGAGGTTGAGCCGAAGGGCCATACGCTGCGCGAAGTCGGCCGAAGGCGTGGTCTGAGTGGGGCTCTGGGCCGAAAGCAGGCTGGCCGAAAGCAGTAGTAGGATCAGCGGAGTGCTTAGTCGGTTGGTCATTTGTTGTTGAATTGGTGAACGGAAGCTAGAGTGGCTACGCTTGGCAGATTGAAAATATTTCACCCTGAGCGCATTAAAAAACAGCAGCGTGAAGGCCTGTGGCCTTATACGCCGAACTCATTGCCATGCCCGCAAGGTTTGGAACGTACTTTTGCTGTTTAACTAAACCGAAGACCGCACTATGCTGCAGCACCCCATCGTCGAGGCCCTGAGGCAACGCATTCTCGTGCTCGACGGGGCCATGGGCACGATGATTCAGCGCGAGGGCTTGGGCGAGGGCGACTTTCGGCAGGGGCTGTTTGAGGCCGAGGGGCATGTGCACGGCCCGGGCTGCCGCCACCACCTGACCGAGGGCATGACCCCCCACGGCGAGCTCAAGGGCAACAACGAGCTGCTGGTGCTGACGCGCCCCGATGTGATCGAGGCGATTCACCGGGCCTATCTGGCGGCAGGGGCCGACATCATCGAGACGAATACGTTCTCGGCCAACGCAGTGTCGCAGGCCGACTATGGCACGCAGGGCCTAGCCTATGAGCTGAACCTGGCCGCAGCCCAAGTGGCCAAGCGCGCCACGGCCGCCTATAGCACCCCCGAGCGCCCCCGCTGGGTGGCGGGCGCCATCGGCCCGCTCAACCGCACGCTCTCGCTGAGCCCCGACGTGAACGACCCCGGCTATCGGGCGGTGTCGTGGGCACAGGTGGTGGCGGCCTATGCCGAGCAGGTGCGCGGGCTAGTGGACGGCGGGGCCGACCTGCTGCTGGTCGAGACGATCTTTGACACGCTGAACTGCAAGGCGGCGCTATTTGCGATCGAAGAAGTGTCGCGCGAAAAGGGCGTGCAGCTGCCGGTGATGATCTCGGTGACGATCACCGACGCGAGCGGGCGCACGCTGTCGGGGCAGACGGTCGAGGCCTTCTGGGTGTCGGTGAGCCACGCGAAGAACCTGCTGTCGGTGGGCGTGAACTGCGCCCTAGGCGCGGCGCAGATGCGACCCTACATCGAGGCGCTGAGCACCGTGGCACCCGTCTATGTGAGCTGCTATCCGAACGCGGGCCTGCCGAATGCCTTTGGCGAATACGACGAGCTGCCGGCCGAGACCTCGGCGCTGCTCGAGGCCTTCGCGGCCGATGGCCTGCTGAACATCGTGGGCGGCTGCTGCGGCACCACCCCCGAGCACATCGGCGCCATCGCGCGTAAGGTGGCGAGCCTGACGCCGCGCGCGCTGCCCGAGCGGCGGCCGTACATGGAGCTCTCGGGCCTCGAGGCGGTGACGATCAGGCCCGAGACGAACTTTGTGAACGTCGGCGAGCGCACCAACGTGACGGGCAGCCGCAAGTTTGCCAAGCTGATCTTGAACGGCGAGTATGACGCGGCCCTGGCCGTGGCGCGCGACCAAGTGGAGGGCGGCGCGCAGGTGCTCGACATCAACATGGACGAAGGCCTGCTCGACAGTCAGGCGGCCATGGTGAAGTTCTTGAACCTCGTGGCGGCTGAGCCCGACATCGCGCGCCTGCCGATCATGGTCGACAGCTCGAAGTGGTCGGTGATCGAGGCAGGCCTGCAGTGCCTGCAGGGCAAGGGCATCGTGAACTCGATTTCGCTCAAAGAGGGCGAGGCTGAGTTCATCCGCCAGGCGGAGCTTGTGCGGCGCTATGGGGCGGCGGTGGTGGTGATGGCCTTCGACGAGCAGGGGCAGGCCGACACGCTCGAGCGCAAGACGAGCATCTGCCAGCGGGCCTATCGCATCTTGGTCGATCGGGTGGGCTTAGACCCCCACGACATCATATTCGACCCGAACATTTTTGCCGTCGCGACGGGCATCGAGGCCCACGCCAACTATGCCCTCGACTACATCGAGGCCACGCGCTGGATCAAGACCCACCTGCCGGGGGCCAAGGTGTCGGGCGGGGTGTCGAACATTTCGTTCAGCTTCAGGGGTAATGACCACGTGCGTGAGGCGATGCACTCGGCCTTTCTCTACCACGCGATCCAAGCGGGGATGGACATGGGCATCGTAAATCCGGGGCAGCTGGCGGTGTATGACGACATCCCCAAAGACCTGCTCGGCGCGGTGGAAGACGTGCTGCTCAACCGGCGCGACGATGCCACCGAGCGTCTGGTGACGCTGGCCGAAGGCCTCAAAGGAACGGGCGGCAAGGCCAAAGCCGAAGACCTCGCCTGGCGCAGCTGGCCCGTCGAGAAGCGACTCGAACACGCCCTCGTGCAGGGCCTCGTGGAACACATCGAGCCCGACGTGGAGGAAGCGCGCCACGTGCTGGGCCGCCCCCTGCTGGTGATCGAGGGGCCGCTGATGGCGGGCATGAACGTGGTGGGCGACCTCTTCGGCGCGGGAAAGATGTTTCTGCCGCAAGTGGTGAAGAGCGCGCGGGTGATGAAGCGCGCCGTGGCCCACCTCATCCCCTACCTAGAGGCCGAGAAGGCCGCGAGCGGGGCCGTGCACCAGGCGAATGGGAAGATTCTCATGGCGACGGTCAAGGGCGACGTGCACGACATCGGCAAGAACATCGTGGGCGTCGTGCTGGCCTGCAACAACTATGAGATCATCGATCTGGGGGTGATGGTGCCCGCCGACAAGATTCTCGACACGGCCGTGAAAGAGGGCGTGGATGTGATCGGCCTCTCCGGCCTCATCACCCCCTCGCTCGACGAGATGGTGCATGTGGCGCGCGAGATGCAGCGCCGCGGCATGCAGTTGCCCTTGCTCATCGGCGGGGCCACCACCAGCCGCATGCACACGGCCGTGAAGATCGCGCCGCAGTACAGCGGGCCGGTGGTGCACGTGCTCGACGCGAGCCGCAGCGTGCCGGTGGTGGGCAGCCTGCTGAGCGGCGAGCAGCAGCCGAAATTCATGGAGGGCATCCGTAGCGACTATTCCCGCCTGCGCGACGAGCACGCGCGCAAGCTCGACACGCGCAGCCTGCTGAGCCTCGAGCAGGCCCGCGAGCGCCGCACGCAGCTGCACTTTGACGCCACGACCGTGCAGCCCCCGCGGCAGTATGGCGTGCAGGTGCTGCGCGACATCCCGCTCGGCGAGATCGTACCCTACATCGACTGGTCGCCGTTTTTCAGCACGTGGGAGCTGCGGGGCAAGTATCCGGCCATCCTGACCGACCCCGAGCTGGGCGTGGAGGCGACGAAGCTCTTTGCCGACGCGCAGGCGATGCTCAATGATCTGGTGCAGACGCGGGCGCTGCGGGCACACGCCGTGCTGGGTCTGTTCCCCGCCAACCAAGTGGGGGTGGACGACATCGCGCTCTACACCGACCCCTCGCGCTCGGGCGAGCTGGCCACGGTGCACAGCATCCGCACCCAGGCCGAGGGCAAAACCGGGGGCCATACCCTGGCGCTGGCCGACTTCGTGGCACCGGTGGAGAGCGGGCTGGTCGACACCGTGGGCGCCTTTGCGGTGCACGCCGGCGACGGGCTCGACGCGCTCGTAGCGCAATACGAGGCCGAGCACGACGACTACCGCTCGATCTTGGTCAAGGCACTGGCCGACCGCCTGGCCGAGGCCCTGGCCGAGTGGCTGCACCGCCGCGTGCGCACCGAGCTGTGGGGCTATGCCGCCGACGAGCAGCTGGCGATCGGCGAGCTGGTGAACGAGACCTATCGCGGCATCCGCCCCGCGCCGGGCTATCCGGCCTGCCCTGACCACAGCGAGAAGGCCACCCTCTGGCGCCTACTGAATGTGGAAGAGAACATCGGCCTGCAGCTGACCGAGTCGTTCGCGATGTGGCCGGCCTCGGCAGTGTCGGGCTGGTATTTCGGCCACCCCGAGGCACGCTACTTCGGCGTGGGCAAGATCGGCCGCGACCAAGTGGTGGACTATCACCAGCGCAAGGGCATCTCGCTTGAGCTCACCGAGCGCTACCTCTCGTCCCACCTAGCCTACGACCCCGAGGCCGTCGAGGCCGTGACCGCCTAAAGCAGAACCGCCCAGCTGGATAGCTGGGCGGTTCTGCTTTAGGGGTGAGCCGGCCGCTTACTTCTTCTTGGCGGCGGCCTCCATCTGCGCCATCATGGCGGCGTTGTCCCACTGGATGTGCTCTTCGGTGATCTTGCCAGCCTCGTTGAGCTTGACCACGGCCACCCAGGGGCCACCCATCTGAGCGTCTTTGAGCATGGGCGACTTCGGATTCATGGGGTTAGAGGGCCCCGTGTACTTCGCGCTCATGTTGCCAGCAATGGCGAAGCCATCGTGATGTGAGAACGTCACTTTCGAGGTGTTCTTCCACTCGGTGAAGGCTTTCATTTGCTCCGCCATCTGGGCGAGAGCCTCGCTCGCAGCTTTACCATTCGGATGGTCGGGGCTGTAGATCATCGCACCGTCGGCATAGAGGGCGGCCGCCACTGAGGGGCTGGTAATGTTGAGATACGCGTTGGCTACGGAATCAACCACGGCGTGACGAGCAGCATGGGCTTTTTTCTCTGCCAGGGCGGCTTCGGCCTCGGGGTTGGGCTGGCTGCAGGCGGCCAGCAGGCCGACGGCAGCGACTAGGGTCAAGAGGGTCTTCATGTGGACTTGTGTAGAGTTAGGCCCAAATGTGGCGCTACCGTGCCCGTTTGTCAAGAATGCCAAATGGCCCACTGCGGGGAGGGGCGCCTTCGTTTCGTAGTTTCGTGACCACTGACGTTACGATCGACCTAAGGACTTCCAGCGGCAGCTGACGAGATGCAGAGAGCAAGGGGGGCTATCGACACCCATCGACGGGTGCTAGGGGTGCTTATCGCACTGCTGGCGCTGGCTTATGCCCCGGCGTGGGGGCAGGGGCCCAAGCTCTATACGGTGTCGGGCATCGTGATCGACGAATCGGGCGACGAGCCCATGCCGGCCGTGCGCGTGGCGGTGATGGGCCGTAGCGAGGGTGCCAACACCGGCCTCGACGGCAGTTTCAAGCTGCGCCTGCCGGCGGGCGACTATACCCTGCGCTTCACCTTCGTGGGCTATCAAGAGCTCAAGCTGCCGGTCACGGTCGAGTTCGCCGACAAGGTGGGCCTGCGGGTGGTGCTGCGCTCGCTCTCGTATGAGATGCAGGGTCTGACCATCACCAGCAAAGACAACCCCGCCAAGCGGATCATGAAACAGGTGATTCAGAACAAGCGGTATAACCGCATGGATCGCCTCGAGGCCTATGAGTATGAGTCGTATTCGAAGCTGTCGGTGGTGCTCGACAACATTCCGGAGAGCGACCTCGACAACCCGCTGCTGCGCAATGCCAAAGAGGTGATCGCCACGCAGGGCCTCGACACCCTAGCCACAAGCGACTCTGCAGGGCGCCGCTTCCGCCTGCCGATTTTCTTCAGCGAGGCCGTGACGCAGGTCTATTTCAAACGGCCCGCTAAGCGCAAAGACAAGATTCTCGCCACCCGGCAGAAGGGCGCTTTCGAGACCGAGATAGCCGCCATCAACAGCCTGTTTTCAATCGTCGACGTCTATAAGAACATCATCTCGATTCTGGGTAAAGAGTTCGTGAGCCCTGTGGCCGATGGGGCCTTCATGAACTATGACTATTACATTCAGAAGACCGTGCGCACCTATGCCGACACGACCTATTACATCGAGCTCTATCCGCTGAATCCGAACGACCGCGCCTTCAAGGGCCTGCTGGTGATCGACCAGCACGACTGGGCACTCAAGGCGGTGGACCTGCGGATGAACACCGACCCGGGCATCAACTTCGTGCAAGACATTCACATCCGGCAGGAGTTCTCTAAGCTGAATGGCCAGTGGGTGATCACGGTGTCAGACATCGAGGTGGACATCGTCGATATGTTCGGCAAGGGCAAGGGGGCCACGGGCCGATCGGCGGTGTACATGTACAACTATCAGTTGAACCAGCCGCGGCCCGATCGCTTTTTCCGCAACGAGACGATCGAGATCGACGAGGGGGCGCAGATCAAAGACAACAAGTATTGGGTGGACCACCAGCGCACACCGCTGAACTCGTCAGAGCAGATGGTATTCAAGGTGATGGACACGCTGCGGCAGGCCACGATCTGGCGCATCTACAACACCGGCTTTGACTTCGTGGCAGGGGGCATCAAGCGCTATGGGCCGATCGGCATCGGGCCGTATTCGAAACTCGTTTCGTTTAACCCGGTGGAGGGTCTGCGCAATCAGCTCGGCATCTATACCAACGCACGCTTTAGCAAGCGCCTGCAGCTGGGCCTGAGCGTGGCCTATGGCTGGAAAGACCGCCGCGGCAAGTACGACGCCGACATCGCCTATGCCCTGTGGACGCGCCCCCGCATAGAGCTGGGCTTTAACCGAACGCAAGACATCGAGCAGACAGGTTTCAAAAACTTCAGCATCGAGGGCACGGGCATCCTGAACTCGCTCTTGATGCGGGTGCCGATTCGACAGCTGAACTACTTCACCCGAAACCAGTTTCGCGCCTATGCCGACATCGCCAACGGCATCGCGGCCACGGCCTCGCTGACGGCGAAGTCCTTCCACCCGGCCTTTGATGTCGGATACTTCGCTCGTGAGGGTAGCACAGAGGTGATTCGCGACTACCGCACCACTGAGTTTGCCGTGATGGTTCGGCTATCGATCCGCGAGAAATACATTCTCAAGGGCAACGAGAAGGTGTACCTCTATACGCACTTTCCGCAGCTCTACCTCGAGGGGGCCGTGGGCATGCAGGGCGTGCTGGGGGGCGACTATGCGTATAAGAGCTTTGCCGCCACGCTCACCAACCGCTATAAGCTGGGCCGCTTTGGCAAAATGCGTTTCATCGTTCAGGCTGGGGCGATCTTCGGCACGCTGCCCTTCCCGAGCCTGTATGTGTTCAAGGGCAACCAGAGCTATGGCGTAGACCCCATCGGGCGACCCTCTGACCTGTCGTCGTCGATCGTCGGCCGCATCAACCGCACGGCGCTCTATGACCCGCTCGGTTTTAACCTGATGTATTTCTACGAGTTTGTGGCCGACCGCTACGTGCTCGTGGGCGTGGACCACCACCTCGAGGGCTGGCTGTTTAAGAAGATTCCGCTGCTGCGCTGGTTCGAGCTCAAAGAGATCCTGACGTTCCGCATGGGCTGGGGCACGCTCAGCGCCGAAAACCGCGCGCTGAACAACGCCGGGGTGCAGACGGTGCGAGCCCCCGACGGTGCGCCCTATGCCGAGGCGGGGTTTGGCGTTGAGAACATCTTCAAGGTCATCCGGATCGATGCCATCTGGCGATTGAACTACCGCAACCCGACGCCCCCGGAGGCGATCGCAGGCTTTCAGTACAACTTCGGCCTGCGCTTCAACGCACGGGTGAGCCTGTAAAAGGTTCACGCTAGAGTCAGATTTGAGCGATTCTAGCTTCAGGAGAATTAACACATGCCGCCGAACTGTTGCGGGGCATTCGGCCATTGAGCAGACCGGGACATATCTCCCTCCTGTTCTCATCCCATTCCACACATGTTTAGCAAACTCCTGGTTGTAGCCTTCGTGGCGCTGTTCGCTTTTGTCCGTCCTGCCCTGGCGCAGAAAGACATTGTTGAGACGGCCGTGGCCGCCGGCAGCTTCAAGACCCTGGCCACCGCGCTGACCGAGGCTGGCCTGATCGAGACCCTGAAGGGCAAAGGGCCGTTCACGGTCTTCGCCCCCACCGACGAGGCCTTCGCCAAGCTGCCCAAGGGCACGCTCGAGGCCCTGCTCAAGGACAAAGCGAAGCTGAAGGCCATTCTGCTCTACCACGTGGTGAGCGGCAACGTCGGCAGTGCTGACGTGGTCAAGCTGACGTCAGCCAAGACCGTGAACGGTCAGTCGGTGACCATCAAGGTGATGGACGGTAAGGTGCACATCGATGGCGCCACCGTGACCACTGCCGATGTGAAAGCCAGCAACGGTGTCATCCACATCATCGACACGGTGATCCTGCCCAAGTGAGGCTGAACCTCTACTGATTCTGCAGAGGGGCGCTACAGTGTAGCGCCCCTCTGCTTTTACATCCGCTGGGCCTCAAGCACGGCGAGGGCGGTGAGGTTGACGACCTCGCGCACGGAGCTGCCCATCTGAAGGATATACACGGGCTTGTTCAGGCCCATGAGAATGGGCCCGGCTGCCTCGAGGTGGCCGATCTCCTGCAGCAGTTTGTAGGCGATGTTGGCGGCGGCGAGGTTCGGGAAAATGAAGGTGTTCGCCCCCGACTTGGCCAGCGCGTTGAATGGGAAGAAGGTCTGCATCAGGTCGGGGCGCAGGGCAAAGTTGGCCTGAATCTCGCCGTCGATGATCAGGTCGGGCATCTCGGCGCGGATGCGGCGGGCAGCGGCGGCCAGGCGCTCGTTGAGCGGGTCGCGGTTCGAGCCGAAGTTGGCGTAGCTCAGTAGGGCCACGCGGGGCGTGACGCCGAACTGGCGAATGGCGCGCACCGTCAAGCGAATGATGTCGAGCAGCTGGTCTTCGCTGGGCTCGCGGCACACGGTGGTGTCGGCGAAGAAGTAGAGGTCCTTCTCGGAGCGCAGGATGTAGAGACCGCAGGCGTTGCGGGTGCTGGGCTCGAGGCCGACGATGTCAAGCGCGGGCTTGAGGTAGTCGCGGTAGTTGCGGGTGAGGCCCGTGACGAGTGCGTCGGCATAGCCCTCGTCGAGCAGCATGAGGCCAAAATAGTTTCGCGCCCAGACGAGGCGGCGGGCCTCGGCGCGCGTCATGCCCTTGCGCATGCGGCGCTCAAAGAGGCGCTCGGTGTAGCGCTCGAGGCGCGCCTGCTCGTGGTCGGGGTAGATGATCTCGACGCCGGGCAGCTCGAGCTCGTGCTCGGCCATGATGCGCTGAATCACCTCGGGGTTGCCCAGCAGGATGGGCTGACAGATGCCCTCGTCGATGAGCTGCTGGGCAGCCTTGAGAATGTTGTAGTTGTCGGCCTCGGGGAAGACGACGCGCTTGGGCTGCTTCTGCGCCTTGAGCATGACCGAGCGCATGAAGGCCGTGTCGGCGCCGGTGCGGTGGCTGAGCTGCTCGCCATAGGCGGCCCAGTCGCTGATGGGCTTCTGCGCCACGCCGCTCTCGACGGCGGCGCGCGCCACGGCAGTAGACACGCGCGTGATCAGGCGCGGGTCCATCGGCTTGGGGATGAGGTATTCGGCGCCGAACTGCAGGCGGCGTGAGGCGCCCGCCAGTTGGTTGGCATAAATCTGGTTGATCAGGTCGGGCACGGGCTCGCGGGCCAGCTCCGCGATGGCGCGGGCGCAGGCCATTTTCATGGGCTCGTTGATCTCGGTGGCGCGCACGTCGAGCGCACCGCGGAAGATGAACGGGAAGCCCAGCACATTGTTCACCTGGTTGGGATAGTCGCTGCGGCCCGTGGCCATGATGACGTCGGGGCGAGCGGCCATGGCCACGTCATAGGCGATCTCGGGGTCGGGGTTCGCCAGGGCAAAGACGATGGGCTGCGGCGACATGCCCTGGATCATCTCGCCGCTGACCACATTTCCCTTAGAGAGGCCCACGAACACGTCGGCGCCGCGCAGGGCCTCGGTGAGCGTGCTGTAGGGCAGGCTGGGCTGGGCGAGCTCGCGCTTCTGCTCGGTGAGGTCGTCGCGGTCGAGGGTGAGGGGGCCCTTGGTGTCAAAGACGATGAGGTTCTCTTTTTTGAGGCCAAAGGCCAGATACATCTTGGCGCAGGCGATGGCCGAGGCGCCAGCGCCGCTCATCACGAGGCGCACCTGGTCGATGGGTTTGCCGGCGACCTCGAGAGCGTTGATGAGTGCGGCCGACGAGATGATGGCGGTGCCGTGCTGGTCGTCGTGCATAATCGGAATGCGCAACTCGCGGCGCAGGCGCGCCTCGATCTCGAAGCACTCGGGGGCCTTGATGTCTTCGAGGTTAATGCCGCCGAAGGTGGGCTCGAGGGCCTTGACCACCTGCACGAAGGCGTCGACATCGGTCACGTTGAGCTCGATGTCAAAGCTGTCGAGGTCGGCATAGCGCTTGAACAGGATGGCTTTTCCCTCCATCACGGGCTTGCTGGCCTCGGGGCCGATATTGCCCAGGCCGAGCACGGCGGTGCCGTTGCTGATGACAGCCACGAGGTTGCCGCGCGAGGTGTAGTCATATACCTTGCTCACGTCGTCGGCGATCTCGAGGCAGGGATAGGCCACGCCGGGCGAGTAGGCCAGGGCTAGGTCTCGAATTGTGGCCATGGGCTTGGTGGGCACGATGCCGACCTTGCCAGGGCGGCCGTCGAGGGTGCCGTCGTGGTAATCGAGCGCGTCTTCTTTGCGAATCGCCATAGGATGAGGGAGAGAAGTCGAGCTGGCAAGTTAGCCGCCCGGCTCTAAGCCCCCCTACGCACACGCGCCACCCCTCAGGGTGGCGCGTGGCAAACGATGTCGGTCAGCGCTAGCGGTCAGCGCCGGCGCCCGCACCCTGGCGCAGGCGGCGCAGCAGCTCGCGCTTGAAGCGCTGCTCGGCGCGGTAGAATAGCGCCGTGCGGCGCACGCCCAAGACCTTTTTGAACTCGAGGTGATACTTTTTGGTGATGTCGACCTCCTGCTGCTGGAAGGCGAGCATGGCGTCCATGGCCTTCTCGAGGTCGGCGTCGGTCATCGACTCGAAGTTGAGCTGGGTTTCGAAGCGCTCGACCATCATGTCGCGGCGAGCCTTTTTGAGCTCGGCCTCGCGGGCCTCATAGACGGGCCAGAAGGTTTTGGCCTCGTCGGGGGTGAGCTTGAGTTCGCTGGTGATGAAGGAAACGCGCAGGGCCTCGACGCGCTGCTGGCCGTCTTGGAGGAAGCCGCGGCCACCGGGCCCGCCCTGGGCCAGGGTCGAGGCGGGGGTCAGGCTCAAGCACCAGAGTAGGCCTGAGGCCACACCGAGTCTCGCTAGCCGGCAGAGACGAAGGAAGGGGTTCATGGCAGACAGAAACGCAGAGTAAGGGGTCAGAGGGCTTCGCTGAGGTCAGCGCCCGATTCGATCAGATAGGCATCGACGGCCTGGGGGTCGAGGGCGTCGGAGGGCAGGGGCAGCTCGGCGCCCGACTGGCTGAGGGCCTCGATGAGCAGGGCCTCGTCGGCCGAGCCGTGCAGCTGCAGGGCCACGGTCTCGAGCCAAGGCTGCTCGGTCGAGACCGGCGCAGCCGCGCGACGGCTGGTGCTCAGCCACAGGCCCACGACCATGAGCAGGCTCACCGTGGCCAGCGCGGGGGCCAGCCGCAGCAGCGGCGGGGCCAGCACGGGCATGGGCAGCAGGGCCTCGAGCCACTCGGCCGCACGGCGGCGCCAGCTCAGCGCCCGGCCCACCCGGGCCATCACCCGCTGGGGCAGCGCCTCGAAATAGCCCACCGGCACGGCGAAGGGGAACTGCCGCAGGCGGGGGGGCACCACCGGCGCGGGCGCGATGCCCCGCGTGGCAGCCTCGGCCAGCACGCGGTCAGCGAGCCCGTCGAAAT
>VYMD01000150.1_pt1 | contig 32070 bp, 32 predicted proteins | sample 5115311 | NCBI WGS metagenome assembly VYMD01 (sample SAMN12291779, study PRJNA351875) | freshwater metagenome | isolation source: freshwater lake | place: USA: Michigan, Wintergreen Lake | collected 2013-08-08
CACGGCCGCTACCGCCAGCAGCCGCAGGCCCAGCAGCAGCCAGCGGCGCAGCTGCTGGCGACTCAGCCGCGCCTGCTGCACCTGCCGCAGAAACTGCAGGTGTGAGAAATCGAGCGTCCGCGCCCGCTGCAGGCGAAACAGGTGCACCATGATCGGCACGGCCAGGGCCAGTAGGCCCCAGAGCAAGGCAGGATATTGAAACACAGCGAAGGAAGCGCCGCGCGCACGGCACGGCAAATTAGCCCCTGCGGGCCTGTGCACAGCCGATGCGCAGCGCTCACTGCTTCTGGCCCCGAATTTGTGTACGTTGGGCTTGCCAACTATCTACTCCTAGCCCTACCGTGCGCCCCTGCCCCGCCTCCGTGCGTTGGCTGCTCGCCTTGGCCCTGCTCGCCAGCGGCCTCAGCCTGAGCACCCACGCTCAAGACCTCAATGCCCTCGGCGGCAGCAACATGGCCGGCCTCTACGGCCTCGATGTCAACCCCGCCAGCATCGCCGATTCCAAGCTGCGGATGGATTTCCTGCTCTTCGGCGCGGGCTTCAACGTGCAGGGCGACTATGCCGCCCTGCGCCGAGGCAAGCTCTTCGATGCCTTCGAGCGCGCCGACTTCGCCCGGCCCCTCACCGACCCCGACAAAGCCTGGAATGAGCGCCTAGTCGGCGGCGGCACTCGCAGCCAGCACCTCAACCTGCGCGCGAACCTCGCTCCACTCGGCGGCTTCATGCTCACGCTCTCGCCCAAGACGGCCATCGCCTTCACCGCCAACCTGCGCGTGGTCGCCTCGATCGTCGATGCCAACCCTGAGTCCATCCGCCTCTTCCTCTCCGACTTTCGCGCCAGCGACCTCTATGGCCAGCCGGTCACCAACGAGCGCGGGGCAATGCTGGCCCAGCATTGGCTCGAATACGGCTTCAGCTACGCCCGCGTATTGCAGGATGAGGGCCGTCACTTTTTCAAGGCTGGGGCTCGACTCAAGCTGCTGCAGGGCGCTAACGGCTTCAGCTTCGCCGCCGACGGCGTAAACTATACCCAGGTCAGCATCGACCAGACCAGCATTGCCCCCGGCAGCCAGTTCAACTATGCCTTCAGCCGCAACTTCGGCTTCCCCACCCCCTTTCTCGAGAACAGTGGCCGCATTTTGCAGTTCACCTCGGCCCCTGGCATCGGCGCCGACCTCGGCGTGATCTATGAGTTTCGCCCGCGCATCGTCGACTACACCTATGACATGGATGGCGAGCGCAACCTGCCCGTGCGCGACCAGATGAAGTATCGCCTGCGCGTGGGCCTGTCGCTGCTCGACCTCGGCGGCATCACCTATAAGACCGATGCGGTGGCGCGCCAGGTGCGCGTGCCGGGTGGCGCAGGCAACCTCGTCTATCCCGACCTCGCCGCGGCGAGCGCGGCTGAGGTGGACGCGCGCGTGGTCAGCACCTATGGTCCTGGAACGCTCGGCACCCACCGCCTGAGCCTGCCCACGCGCTTGAGCCTACAGCTCGATGGCCGCATCACCGACCGCTGGTATGTGGGCGCGGTCATGATGCAGTCGCTGGCCGACCGGCGCACCTCGCCCACCCTGCCCAGCACCTATCAGATCACCCCCCGTTATGAGAGCAAGGTGCTCGACGTGCTCGTGCCCGTCACCTTCAACGAATATGGGCATACGGCCATCGGCACCTTCGTGCGCGTGGGCCCGCTCTACGTGGGTTCCAATAGCCTCTGGAACAGCTTCGTCGTGGGCGAGGAGTCGTTCGTCACCGATGTGTTCATCGGTGTGAAAATCCCCGTGCGCTACACGCGGCCCAAAGACCGCGACGGCGACAAAGTGTCTGACGAGCGCGACCAGTGCCCGAAGGAAAAGGGCACGTGGGAGTTCAACGGCTGCCCCGACACCGACGGCGACCACGTGGCCGACAAAGACGACCAGTGCCCGCAGGACCCCGGCCTGCCGCGCTTCGGCGGCTGCCCCGACACCGACGGCGACGGCGTGCCCGACAAAGACGACACCTGCCCCCGCACCCCCGGCCTGCCCAGCAACAAGGGCTGCCCTGAGGGTTTTATTGAGTTGAAAAAAGACGGGTAGCGGCGATGATATTTTTGTGATGCAACCCAACCGAATCGCGCTTAACCTGCCATGGCCACCCTAGTTACGCCCCGCATCTACCCCTGCCTGATGTTCCACACACACGCAGAGCAGGCAGCGCAATACTACTGCTCCCTGATTCCGAACTCATCCATTGAGTCTGTCTCTCGCTACACCGGCGAGAGCTCGCAGATGGCGGGCATGCCCGAGGGCACCGCCATGGTAGTCATGTTCCGACTCGACGGGCAGCTCATCATGGGGCTAAACGGCGGGCCTTCGAACCCTATGAACCAGGCTGTATCGCTGGTGCTGACCTGTGGCACCCAAACGGAGTTAGACCACTACTGGCAGGCCCTATTGGCTGACGGGGGCAGGCCCCTTCAGTGCGGCTGGCTGGTTGATCGCTTTGGGCTTTCCTGGCAGATCGTGCCCGAAGGCCTGATGGAGCTAGTTAGTGGCGGCGACTCTGCCGTGGCGCAGCGGGTGCTGCAGCAGGTGTGGCAGATGACCAAGCTCGACATCGCCGCCCTCGAGGCCGCCGCAGGCGGTAAACTGGCCTATTAGTCGACCAGGTTCTGCTGCACGGCGTAGCGCACGAGGCCGGCGGTGTTTTTCACACCCAGCTTTTGCAGCAGGTTGCGCCGGTGCGTGTCGACGGTGCGCAGGCTGATGCCGAGGCGGTCGGCGATCTCCTGATTGGTCATCTGGTTCGCGATCATGCGGATGATCTCCTGCTCGCGCTTGGTCAGCGGCGAGTTGGTGAGCTTAGCGGCGCTGGGGCGCTGCACGAGCGAGCTGCCACCGTTTAAAAAGTGGCTGATCACGCCATAAGTCACCTCGCTGCTGTAGTAGCGCTGACCTGCCGCGAGCCGGTTCACGGCCAGCACGAGTTCGGCGGGCTCAGCGCCCTTGAGCACATAGCCGTGCGCGCCCGCCTGCAGCATGCGCGACACAAACTCGACATCGGCCACCTGCGTCAGGATGAGCACCGCCGTCTGAGGATATTGATCGACGATCCGCTTGGCGAGCAGAGGCGCGCCCGGGTCGGGCAGGTGCACGTCGACGATTGCCACGTCCACCGGCGCGTCAGCCGGGCGGCTGCCCAGTAGGTCGAGCGCTAGGCGGGGGGTCTCGAGGGCCGCCACCACCTCGACCTCATGCTGTGTCAGCTGCGCGCGCAGCACATCACGCGTATTCGGCTGAGCATCAACGATCAGCACACGAGCAAGGCGCTCGTCGAGAACTGGGGCAGGGCTGGTCACGGGCAGTGGCTACGCTGAATTACCTAAGTCAGAATAAGGACGCAAAGTTCAGCCGCCTTGAGCCCTTTTTCCTCCTCATCGACCGGTATTTAAGCTTAATGAATGTCAACGGCCCCGTTTGCGGCGCCCCTAGGCCGTGTTCCGAAACTGGAGCTCCCCCGCCGGCCCCAGCTCGACGCGGATCTGCGCCTCGCGGGCGAGGGCCCCGCTGAGCAGCTGCTTGCTGAGTTCGTTCACCAAGCGGCGCTGGATGACGCGCTTGAGCGGCCGGGCGCCAAACTGCGGGTCATAGCCCAGCTGGGCCAGCCAGTCGAGCGCCGTGTCGTCGAAGCTCAGCGTGATGCCGCGCTCGGCCAGCATCCGCACCAGCTCGCGCGTCTGCAGCTCGACGATCTGCCGCACCTGCCCCCGGTCGAGCGGGGTGAACAGGATGATCTCGTCGATACGGTTCAAGAACTCGGGCCGCAGCGTCTGCTTGAGCAGGTCGAAGAGCTCGACGCGCGTTTTGTTCAGCACGCGGTTGCGCTCGGCGTCATAATCAGCGGCGAACTCGTCGGGCAGGCCTCCGATGCGCTCGAGAATGAGATGCGCCCCCAGGTTCGAGGTCATGATGACCACCGTGTTGCGGAAGTTGGCCGTGCGGCCCTTGTTGTCGGTCAGGCGCCCGTCGTCGAGCACCTGCAGCAGGATGTTGAACACGTCGGGGTGTGCCTTCTCGATCTCGTCGAGCAGGATCACCGAATAGGGCCGGCGGCGAATGGCCTCAGTCAGCTGGCCGCCCTCATCATAGCCCACATAGCCGGGGGGCGCGCCGATGAGGCGGCTGACGGCGTGCTTCTCTTGATACTCGCTCATGTCGATGCGCACGAGCGCATGTTCGTCGTCGAACAGGTAGTCGGCCAGCGCGCGGGCCAGCTCGGTCTTGCCCACGCCTGTCGAACCCAAGAAGATGAACGAACCGATGGGGCGCTTGGGGTCTTGCAGACCCGCCCGCGAGCGGCGAATGGCGTTTGAGATGGCCTCGATGGCGTCGTCCTGCCCCACCACCCGGCGGTGCAGTTCGTCTTCGAGCTGCAGCAGCTTTTGGGCCTCGCTCTGCAGCATTTTCTGCACGGGGATGCCCGTCCACTTCGACACGATCTCGGCGATGTTGTCGGCGTCCACCTCTTCTTTGAGCAGGCGGCGGCCCTGGGGCAGCTCGCCGAGCTCAGCCTGCAGGGCGGCGATCTTCTTCTCGCGCTCGATGATGTGGCCATAGCGCAGCTCGGCGGCGCGGCCCCAGTCGGCGTTGCGCTCGGCGCGCTCGGCCTCGAGGCGCAGCTGCTCGATGCTCTCTTGCGCCTGGCGGATCTCTTGAATCAGCCCCTTCTCGCTCTGCCACTGGGCGCGCAGGGCGTTGCGCTGCTCGCTCAGGTTGGCGATCTCCACCGACAGCTCCTCCACCTTACGCTCATCCTTTTCACGGCGGATGGCCTCGCGCTCGATCTCGAGCTGGCGAATGCGGCGCTCGAGTTCGTCGAGGGCCTCGGGCATCGAGTCGATTTCCATGCGCAGCTTGGCGGCCGCTTCGTCCATGAGGTCGATGGCCTTGTCGGGCAGGTGGCGGTCGCTGATGTAGCGCAGCGAGAGCTCGACGGCGGCCACGATGGCGGCGTCGGTCACCTTCACCCCGTGGTGGATCTCATACTTCTCTTTGAGCCCGCGCAAGATCGAGATGGCGTCGTCGGCATCGGGCTCGTCCACATAGACCATCTGGAAGCGGCGCTCGAGGGCCTTGTCCTTCTCGATGTACTTCTGATACTCATCGAGGGTCGTGGCGCCGATGGCGCGCAGCTCGCCCCGGGCCAGGGCCGGTTTGAGAATGTTCGCCGCGTCCATGGCGCCGTCGGTGCGGCCCGCGCCCACCAGGGTGTGGATCTCGTCGATGAACAGCACGATGTCGCCCTCGGCCTGCACCACCTCTTTGATCACAGCCTTGAGCCGCTCTTCAAACTCGCCCCTGAACTTCGCGCCCGCCAGCAGCGCGCCCATGTCGAGCGCCACCAGCGTCTTGCCCTTCAGGTTCTCGGGCACATCGCCCGTCACGATGCGGTGGGCGATGCCCTCAGCGATGGCGGTCTTGCCCACGCCAGGCTCGCCGATGAGGATGGGGTTGTTTTTGCTGCGGCGGCTGAGCACCTGCAGCACCCGGCGAATCTCGTCGTCGCGGCCGATGACCGGGTCGAGCTTGCCCTCGCGGGCGCGCTCGGTCAGGTCGATCGAATACTTCTTGAGCGCCTGATAGCTGCTCTCGGCGTTGGGGTCGGTCACGCGGGCGCCGCCGCGCATCTCGGCCACGGCCTTAAGCAGGGCCGCCTCGGTCACGCCTTGGTCCTTGAGCGCCTGGGCGGCCTTGTCGCCACCCTTGAGGATGCCCACCAGCAGGTGTTCGAGGCTGACAAACTCATCCTTCAGCCCGCCCGCCACCTTGTCGGCGGCGTCCATCACCTTATAGCCGTCAGAACTCAGATACTGCCCGCCCGTGGCGCCCTGCACCTTGGGTAGCGCGGCGATGGCAGCGTCGGCCTTCTGCACGAGGACGTCGGGCTGCGCCCCCACTTTCTTGAGCAAGAAGGGCACCACCGACTCATCGCCGCCCAGCAGGGCGCGCAGCAGGTGCCAGGGTTCGATGGCCTGCTGGCCCGTGCGGCGGGCGAGCTCGGCGGCGGCCTGCAGGGCCTCCTGCGACTTGATGGTGAGGTTGTTCAGGTTCATAGCACAGGGGCTGACACAACGCCCGTGCCGGGCACCGGGTGCCCCCCGGGCGGGTGTCGGAGTGGCAGGGCGCGCGGCATCACCCAGCCAAGATGCGCCAAAGTGGCGAGCGCGCTGAGAGTGGCACGAGGGGCTCCGCTAATAGTGCCGACTAGGTGGCCGGTTATCATCCACTCTGGAGCTTTCGGGTCCTGCTAGAGAAGACGTACCAGATAGACTAGTAACCCTACCACGCCAAGCGAAGCGGAAGGAATGGTTATCAAAAGGATTACAACATTAAAGGCAGCCAATGCTTGGTCAAGTAACTGGTCCCCTTCGGTGTTCTCGATACTGTACCTGATGAAGCTCATCAAAACGACGATGCTGCTAAGCAGTAAAAAAGCGATAAGCAGAAGAAACCCAGCGCCTGCTGCGCCACAGGCTATTTGTTTGTCTTCATGCTGGCTTGGTAAGAACGTCATGCCTACCAAGAGCCAAGACAAGCACCATGAAACGCCAACCACTCTTGATAACTTCACGTACCAAGGTGCTGTAACGAAGCGCTTAAGCACGACTCATAGCTGATTCCCCGCTATTCCCAAAGGTAAAGACTGCAGCCGATACCCAACTAGCCTCAGGCCTATCTGCCCCTATCTTCACCCCATGCGCGCGCTCGTCATCCTGCTGCTGGTTGCAGCCTTCGTCCCCACCCTCGCTTCGGCCCAGCTCAGCCCCCAGCTTAGCAACGAGCGCGCCGTGACGGGCCTCAAGGCCGCCCTCGACGCTGGCGTCACCCGCGCCACCCAGCGCCTGGGCGCGCGCGACGGCTATCTGGCCAACGCGCTCTTTAAGATCGTGCTGCCCGACGAGGCCCGCAGCGCCGCCGAACTCGTGCAGCGCACCGCCGCCGGCCGCCGCGTCGTCAGCGACCTCATCACCCGCATGAACCGCGCCGCCGAGGCCGCCGCCGCCCAGCCCGAGACGCGCCGCATCTTTGGCGACGCCATCCGCAGCCTCACCCTCACCGATGGCCTAACCCTGCTGCGCGGCGACAGCACCGCCGCGACCCGCCTGCTGCAGGGCCGCACCCAGCCCCAGCTCACCGAACTCTACACCCCCGTCGTGCGCCAGCAGCTGACCCAAGCGGGCGTGGACCGCGCCTGGCGCGACTTCGCGAACCTCTACAACCGCTACGCCTTCGTCATGGGGCGGCAGAACCTGCCCGCCGACCTCAGCCAGCACGTGACCACCCGTGCGCTCGTGGGCCTCCACACCGCTGTGGGCCAAGAGGAAGCCAAAATCCGCCGCGACCCCGTGGCCCGCACCACCGACATCCTACGCGATGTGTTCGGGGGGATATTTAGATAATAGCATATGAATATCAAACTACAAACCAACATTGGGGTCACCAGTAATTTAAGAGGGAGTCTTAAGGAGTACGCTTACCTATTCAATAGGCTACCTCCGGCATTGCTAGAAAAATACAAAGCTTATTTGGATGCTTCCAATGACTGTCCATTTTGGTATGGTGAGCAAGCTCAAATTGGTTTTTTGATTCAGGCATTATGCAAAGAATTTGAGAAAGAGAAAGGAATTTGTTTGCAAGAATTTGGTGCTTACATTGAAAAAACAGGGGAGTATAAAGGAAAAGGCGACTTATACTTTGACTATAAACATAATAATAGATCAGCAGGTATACTGATAGAAGCGAAGTACCATTCCACCAGTTCAAGAAGCGATTATATTTCCTCAAAATATGAGTATAAGTGGAAGAGAAGCCATTTAGAATCTGCATTCGGACAAGCCAAAAATTATTTCGATGCAGAGGAAACATATTATCATGATGACATCCTAATTTTATCAATAATTTTTGAAAGCTTTAGAATAATGCCTAAATCAGTTTCAGATTTAGATGCCCACCTAGATAAATATGATGAATGGATGAAGATGATTAAAAATGTACACGAAAATGAATATATCTCATGTGGATTAATTCTAAATATTGAACCTCTTAGTATTGATAAGCATGCAAATCCCATTTACTTACACTCCGCCTCTTCTGTAGACAGCTGGTGGCCAGCGATGGCGATTCATATGATGGCCGACCGACCTGGCCAACGGCCAACGGCGCCCAATACTTAGCAACTGAAGGCCTACTCCCACCCCTCAGTTAAAATCCTCGAGGTCGATGTCGAGGTCGTATTCGACCTCGACCAGGTCTTCGAACTCACCCAGCAGGTCGTCTTCGTCGGGAGTGCGTCTTGTCTTCGAGATTCCGAAAAGGTACCGATAGACCATGGAATAGGGGCACTAGCTACCCATCACCTGCGCCCGGGCTTCGGCTGAGCTGATCACTTCGACCACCTCGAAATCCACCAGGTCGCGCCACTGGTCCATCCAGGCCTCGAGTTGGGCGCGGCTGTCGGCCTCCATCACCTGATAGCACACACTGACGCTGCGGTCGATCCAGCTCGCCACATAGCGCACGCCCTCGGGCATCAAGCGGCCCTGCGCATCCACCCGAGCATAGATTTTGGGGGCGGCACCGGGCTTAAAGCGCTCGATCACCAGGTAGGTCTGCGCCATCCGCGTAGGGCTCGCGCCTGTGCTCAGTTAAAATCCTCGAGGTCGATGTCGAGGTCGTCCTCGAGCTCGTCTAGGTCTTCGAACTCACCCAGCAGGTCGTCCTCGTCGAAGAACTCTTCGTCGCCCAGCAGCTCGTCGAGGTCGGCGTCGTCGTCTAGGCCCTCGTCGTCATCGTCGAGGCCTTCATCGTCATCGTCGAGGTCGTCGTTGAGCGGGTCGTCGTCGTCGTCGTCACCGGCCTGTGCAGTGCTCACCCCCTCGTCGGGCTTCACATCTTTGATCACGCCCCGCGCGATGAGGATGCGGCGCTGGCGCTCGATCAGCTCAGCCTTGGTCTTCATCGTGGCGCCCGTCACAAACAGGTTCGCCGCCGCCACGGGGCGCGTGCGCCGCTGGGGGTTGTAGATGTAAACGCGGTAGATGCCCTCGGCCTTGATGCGGATGAGCGCGTTGGCCTCGGTCTTGCTCTTGTTGCGCTTCATGTAGAAGCGGCCCGCCACGCCGTCGATCGTTTTGACGACCACAAAGAGCGTGTCGATGGGCAGCGTGCCCCGTGCCACAAACTTGGCCGCGAAAATCTGCGTGGGCTGCGTCAGCGCAAACTCATCCCCGGGGCTGACCAGCTGCCCCGTGGCTTTGTCAAAGGTTTGCCCGAATTTGAGCTTCTGTGCCGCCCCCCCCGTGGCGAGCAGCAGCAGCACACACACCAGCCAGCTAACTCTGCCAAAACGAAGCGTCATGCACCGGGGGGATGGAGAGGTAAAGCTAGCAAAAGCCCGACAGGCAGCAACGCGCCCACCCCCACTTGGGGTGTTAATGCAGCTGCCACTGCTGCTGCCTGCGATGGGATGGGCGCTGGGGCTCGCTACCGCGGGGCCATTTCTATCATCGGCACTCTCGCCTTGGGTCGGCGCGGCCTTTGGCCTCGTGCTGCTCGTCGTGGCTGCGGGGGTGCTGCTGCGCCGCTGGCCACTGCGCTGGCTCGCGCTGAGTGCGGCGGCTGCGCTGGGCTGGGCCTGGGGTCGGCAGCAGGCGCCACCGACCGTGAGCGCCGGCCGGATCGCGACACAGGCCACCGTGCTCGAGCGGGCCAGCCCCACGCGCTATGGGGTGATGAGCGTGGCGCAGCTCGACTCACCCGCGCTCACCGTGACGCTCTTTGCCGACAGCGGCGCGCCGAGCCGCAGTAATAGGCATGCGCTCGACCCCGGCGCGCGCCTGCGCCTCTGCGGGCGGCTGCGTCCGCTGGCCGACAGCCTGCCCGAGGGCTATCGCCGCAGCCTCGAGGCGCGCGGCATCAGCGCCACCCTGCGCGTGTATGAACTCCAAGCCCTCGACGAAGCGGGCCCGTTCCACCTGCGTCTGCGCGCGGCGGGTCTCGACCGATTCGACCGCCTGCCCCACCACAGCGCGGCCGCCCTCGGCCGCGCCCTGCTGCTGGGCGACCGCTCGGGGCTGGATGCAGACGCGCGGCGCCGCTTCGCGCGCTCGGGGGCGGCGCATGTGCTCGCCATCTCGGGTGCGCACCTCATGCTGCTGCTGGGTGCCCTGGCCTGGCTGCTGCCCCGCCTTCGCGCGAACCGATTCGGGCCACACCGGCTGCTCTGGGCGGCCCTGCTCAGCGTCGTGCTAATTGGCTATGGCGCCGTGGCCGGGGGCAGCCCTGCCGTGCTGCGCGCGGTGGTGATGGCTGTGCTGGCGCTCGTGGGCCAGGCGCTGTTTCGCCCCGTCGTGGGGCTCAACCTGCTCGCGGCCACGGCCCTGCTGCTCACCGCTGTTCATCCACCGATTCTCTACGACCTCGGTTTTCAGCTATCGGTGGCGGCGGTGGCGGGCATCCTGCTGCTGGCCCCTGCGGGTGACCATTGGCTGATGCGCATGGGCTGGACGTCGATGCATCCGCTGGCGCGGCAGGCGCGCAGCCTGCTCGTGGCCACGGTGGCCGCCACGCTGTTCACCGCACCGGTGCTCTGGGCGGCCTTTGCGCAGTTGCCCACGTGGTTTTTGGTGTCCAATGCCCTGCTGGTGCCCATCGCCTCGGTGGCCACGCTCGTGGGCTTCGTCTATCTGCCCCTCGCCGATGTGCCCTTGCTGGGCTCGGCTATCGGCTGGGCGCTCGACGCGCTGCTGCTCGCCCTCGATGCCGCCACGGCGTGGTGCGCGGCCCTGCCTGGCGCGGTGCTCACGCTGCCGCCGCTGGGTGGCTGCTGGGCGGCGCTGCTGCTCGCCGGCCTTACCGCCTTCGGACTTCTCCTACACCACCGCAGCGCACCCGGCGACAGCCGCTGGGTCTAAATGGCCCATCTTTGCCGCATCATCTATACGCCCATGCAGAACGGCCCGCTCCAGTTTCAGTTCATCACCCTCGAGGTGCGCCAGCGCGTGGGCATCATCACGCTCAACCGCCCCGACAAGCGCAACGCCCTCAACTACGTCGTCATCGACGAACTCAAGCAGGCCCTGAGCCTGCTCGACAGCGACCCCAATGCCAAAGTCGTGCTGCTCAAGGCCGCTGGACAGGCCTTCTGCGCCGGGGCTGACCTCGACTATCTGCAAAAGCTGCAGAGCTATGGCCTGAACGAAAACCTGGCCGACTCGACCCACCTCATGGAGCTCTATCAGCTCATCACCCGCTATCGCAAGCTGGTGGTGGCGCAGGTCGAGGGCCACGCCATCGCGGGGGGCTGCGGACTCGCCACGGTGTGTGACCTGGCCTTCGCGGTGCCCGAGGCGAAGTTCGGCTACACCGAGGTAAAGATCGGATTCATCCCGGCGCTGGTGCTGGTGATCCTGCAGCGCAAGATCGGCGACGCCCGCGCGCGCCAGCTGCTGCTCACCGGCGATCTGATCACGGCCGAGCGCGCCGCTATGCTGGGCTTGATCACCGAGGCGGTGCCCGCCGACCGCATCGCCGAGCACGTGTGGGCACTGCTGCAGCGCCTGGTCGTGGAGAACGCCGGTGGGTCGATCGAACTCACCAAGCGCATGCTGGCCGACGTGGCCACGCTGCCGCTCGACGACGCGCTGCGCTTCGCGGCCAAGATGAACGCACATGCCCGCGCCACCACCGAGTGCCAGCGTGGCATCGCCGCCTTCCTGAACAAAGAGAAAATCGAGTGGTGAGGCGGGCTATGCTAATCCGATGTTAGCTTTACTGATTAATTAACCCCCTCCCCAATATGGCACACGAAGTCAAGTTCAGCGTAAACAAGGCTCAAGTTCTTAATAATGATTTCACTTTTGAAATCGTGGAAATAAACGACGGAAAACAGAATAAAATAGGGACGTTGATGATTTCTACAGGTACACTTTCATGGAAACCAAAAAACCATGAAAAAAACGTATTAAAGATTAAATGGTCAGATTTCTCTTCTATTATTGAAGAATATGCCTTAAGTAAGAAGATAGTTAAGCCCGCCAGAAAACCGTCAACAAAAAGTAAGAATCCAAAGACAAAGAAATCAGATATCTATTCTGGTACCTTCTGAATAGGTATTTATCATTAATTGCCTTGAAGATAAGCGATGTTTTTAAGCTGCTTTTTCTAAACTTCGCCGCAGGCGACGACTCTATCAGTGGAAGGGTCGAGCCGCCTTGAAAGCGCAGCCGAGTGACGCCGCAGGCGGCACGTAGGCGCCCGCGGTTTCCAGCGGCGAGGCCCTTCCACGAGGCCGCCAAGCCAGCCCCGATGGCTATCGGGGGCCCGAGGCGCAGGCGTACGCCACGCCCGGCAGAAGATTCCTCGCTGCGCTCGGAATGACACACGAGTGCTGAAAACAACGCACCCCAACCCACGCTCGCCGCAGGCGAGCTCTCTATCAGTGGAAGGGTCGAGCCGCCTTGAAAGCGCAGCCGAGTGACGCCGCAGGCGGCACGTAGGCGCCCGCGGTTTCCAGCGGCGAGACCGTTCCACGAGGCCGCCACGGTCCGAGGCGCAAGAAGCGCCGCAGGTAAACGACAGCCAAGATCAAGCGCGATGACGCGCTACAGGCAGCCGCCGCCAAGCCAGCCCCGATGCCTATCGGGGGCCTGAGGCGCAAAAAGCACCGCAGGCGGGTGCTGGAATGCGGCCGTAACCAGCCGCAATGCCGCACCCCACGTCCGCAAAGCGATACCAGCGGTTGTGTGCGCCAGCAGACGCGCGCAACTTTACCACCAGAGGCCGCACGTCCGCGCCAGCGGACGAACGGCTCAGGAGGTCAGGTCCGTAATCCTCTACCGTCCCACAAGGGCGGTCTTTCGGCGCCACCCAACGCCGAAATCACGGGCTTTGCTCGGCCGAGCTTAGACTGCTTTCCCACCACACGCTTGCAAGCGTCGGGAGACACAAAAACGCTGAAGGCCCACAAAGCCGACAGCACCCCAGGGCTGATCAGCCCACTACCGCCCACTCCCAGCCGGGAGAGCAGTAGCGAGATCCACTCCCAGCCGGGAGAGCAGTAGCGAGATATCCGGCAACGCCCGGCTTCGGTGTGAGGCAAAACCTCACCTCGGGGTCGGGCTATGCCGTTGCCGCCCAGCTTTTGAGCAGCACCAGTCCTTCTCTTGGTCGAACGCACGTTCGCGTTGTGAGGCCGGGCTTTGCCGTTGCTACAAACCTTGTGCGCGGCACCTACTTCACCCGATGCCGCAGGTGCTCCACCACGTAAAACAGATACACGCCGAAGTACACCAGCGCAGCGCCCAGCGGCCACACGAAGGCCAGCAGCACCCCCGCCCCATCGAGCGCCACGCCCACCCACAGCCGCCGCGACGTCGCCCGGATGCGCTCGTCGGTGACGGTGCCCTTGACCAGGTGGTTATAGCGCGCTACATACCACCAGTGCAGGGCCAGGGCCAGCTGCGCCAGCACCAGATTGCCCCCATAGAACTGCAGCGCCAGCGGCAGCTCGTAGAAGCGGCCCAGCACCGCCGCCGAGAACGGGATGAGCGACACCGAGAGCAGCACGAGTCCGTTCACGTGGGCGTGGCCGCGCGTGCTGCGCACGAGCAGCTCGAGCTGCACGGTGTGACCGAGCCAAAAGCTGGTGAGAATCAAAAACGACAGCGCGTAACCCGCCAGAGGCACGACGAGGTTCTTAAGTGCATTGCCCAGGTCCTCTTCGCTGGCGATGAGCGCCGTGGTGGGCACGGCGATGCCAAAGACCAACAGGGTCATGACGATGGCATAGACGCCGTCGGTGAGGGCCTCGAGGCGGGCGAGCAGGCGGTGGGTGCGGGCCATGGCGGGTATGACTTACGCAGGGCGGGCGCCGAGGGCTTTGAGCTCGACCACGGCGGCAGCAGGGTCAGCGGCCTTGAACACCGACGAGCCCGCCACGAGCACATCGGCCCCAGCGGCGACGAGCGCGGCGGCATTTTTCGGGCCCACGCCACCGTCCACCTCGATCAGGGTGGCGCAGCCCAAGCGCGCGCGCAGCGCGGCGAGCTCGGCTACCTTCTGCACGGTGTGGGGGATGAAGGCCTGTCCGCCAAAACCGGGGTTCACACTCATCAGGCAGACCAGGTCGGCCTCGGGCAGGATGTCGCTCAGCAGGTGTACGGGTGTGTGGGGGTTTAGCGCGATGCCGGGGCGCATGCCCAGCGCGCGAATCGCCTGCAGCGTACGGTGCAGGTGCGTGCAGGCCTCGTGGTGCACGGTCAGGATGTGCGCCCCCAGCTCTTTGAAGCGCTCGAGGTAGCGCTCAGGCTGCACGATCATCAGGTGCACATCCAGCGGCTTCTGCGCCCGCCGCTGAATCGCCTCGAGCACGGGCATGCCAAACGAGATGTTCGGCACAAAGACGCCGTCCATCACGTCGCAGTGCACATAGTCGGCGGCGCTGGCGTTGAGCCAGGCGAGTTCGGCCTCCAGGCGACCAAAGTCACCCAGCAAAATCGACGGAGAGACAGCTACGGGCACGGGGAAATCCTGATACGAAACGGCTTCAAGTTCCGTATTTTTGGGTGAAGCCTATGCTGCCGACCCGCTTCGTCCCTTACGCTGATCGCGCGGCCATTCAGCCCAGCCGTATTCACCAGAAATCCCAGACCGAGCGGCGCGCCTTCGTGATGGGGGCCGAGGTGGAGTATCAGCAGTTCAATGGGCAGTGGATGGCGGCCTACGCGACGTATAACCTGGGTGGGGCGAGCGTTCGCCTAGCCTCTGAGCAGACGGGCTCGCCGTGGAGCGCGCCGCAGGTGGCGTGGACGTACTTCATCACGGACCAACAGGGCAGCCCGCGGGTGATCTTTCAGGTGAACGGCGCGGGGCAGGCGGTGGTGATGGAGCGCAACCACTACTACTCGAGCGGGCTGCGCATCGCCGAGCTGTCGGGGAGTCCGGCGGGGGAGGAGCGGCCCGAGGGCTATGCCGAGGGTCGGCGCATCGCGCGCGAGCTGAACCTGGTGTGGCAGGAGCATGGGGTGCGGCACTACGACCCGACACTGGGGCGCTTCAATCAGTACGAGCCGCTGGCGGACCGGTTCGCGCACCAGACGCCGTATAGCTACGCCGACAACGACCCGATCAACGGCATGGACCCCACAGGCTATTACAACCTGTGGAACGACCGCTACAAGGTGATGCGGGACGAGATGGGGGACGAGGCTTTCTTTGGGATGTTAAGACGTGCACGGGGAGGGCCGAGTAGGGGCTCGACTCAGGCAGGGTTTGGCAATCCGAATGCTCTACCAGGTGAGCCTCCTATTGGAATGACCTTCAATTCAGTCGGGGCGATGATTGACTATGTGTTAACGACTGGGAACGACTTACACAATGCTGGCGATGGAAGTTTTATCTCTTATTCAATAGCCGGATCGAACAATTATGAAGACGTTAATCATGATAAATATGGGAATGTAAAGAAAATAAAATCTACAACAATGTCAGTAACCGTAAATGGCCCTCGGGGAAAATCAAATTACGATATCGCTGATTTCATTGATAGCTATTTATCTAATGCCCATTTCTCATCTGCAGCGATAGGAGATGCATTTTGTGTTGCAATATCAATATATAAGTACGTCGAATTTGTAGAGGGGCTTGCGGTAATCCAAGAGTTGAATTCTACTGGCGATTATGCCATACTAGAGTCAAATTTTAAAAGTCTTGCTAAAATGTCAGATAGAGTTATCTATTGGAATTTTAGACAGTCCGTACAGTTCAGCTGGGAATACTATGACGCTGATGGCAAACCGGATGGTAAATACGGATATACAGTCTCGCCCCTGGGAGTACTTGCTCATGAGTTGGCCCATTTAAGATATTGGTGGAATACGCCTTACGGCCGAAATAGAGAAGATTCGGAAGCTTTTGCAATTACTTGGGAAATTAAGTTTGAGAAACTAATTAATAATAATAATAACTTAAATTATCCTAGAAACTATTTTTCTTCCTTTACAGGTGATTGGTTTAATTTTAGACTAATTTTAGAACGAGCCTGTTTGACTTGTAACTAAAGCCTCTTTTATGCGCTTTCTATCCTTATTTTTTTTATATTTTTCCTACAGTTGTTACGCGCAGGAAAGCCTCTTGCTGCCTAAATCGATTAATAACAGTATTTCTAAAGTGACGGTCTTCTGCCGTGATTTTAGTTACCCCTCTGCACACAGGATGTACGGAACTATAAATCCGGCTATGTTTAATTATTTGGCAATTGCTGATTCAGCGTATGCTAGTGAGCTCTGTGTTTTTGATCTACCAGATAGCCTAATTTCTGACTTATTTCTTTATCCATTGCAAAAAAATAGCATAATTAAGTTTAATTCAGAGTCAAGAGGATATGAGGCAGATCTAAAGACATTTGATACTGCTGCACTTATTGTGATAAGAAGCGATACGTTTTTTTTACCGTATTTTATTAATATCTCATTCAGTGGTGAGTATAGAATTGATGGCATGCGGACATTTTCTTTTCCTGCTCTGACTAGATTCTTAGCTTCTAAGTGTGATTGTAAACGGCTTTAATTGAATAATATATTATACATGGGCTTTTATCTCTATGTTGCTGATATAAATCGCATTATGTCTGGACTTAAGGTTTAATTAACAAGACTTACCTAGTTATTGGGCTACCACTTTCCCGATTCCGTCGCAGTCGCGGGCTTGAATGCGCCTTTCGCTGGCCATGTTACCCCAGATTTGTTTATCGAGATGGAAGGAAGCCGCAGTTTTCGTCACAAACGATACCTGGCATCAACAACGTGTTTAGCTTTAACCAGTCGGCGGCGGCAGCGAACCCGCTGGCGACGGAGTTCAGCTACGACGCGATGGGCGCGATCACCTCAGACATCAACCGCTCTGCGAGCGTGAGCTACACGCCCGAGGGGCGCGTGGCGCGCATCCAGCAGGGCACGGTGGTGCAGGACTACGCCTACGACGGCTTTGGGCGCAAGACCTATGAGCGCATCACGGTGGGCACGCAGCAGGAGCGCATCCGCCCCCTGCCACCTTTGCCCGCCTAGCCGCGAGCGAACTGCGCCACCACAGCGCCCGCCACATAGCCCAGCCACAGCCACACCGGCCACCCGGCATAGCGCCGACTCTCGTGGCGCAGGCCGAGCGCGGTGCTGCCTAGCGACCCCGTCGTCAGCACCACATTGGCCCAAAAGCGAGGGCCGAAGGCCACGCCCCGCGGCCCTAGCACCGGCGACAACTCGTCAGCGAAGGCAATCAGGGCGATCAAGCCGAGCATAAACAGCGCGCCAAGGGCATACCACCCGGCGGCAGGCCCCCAAGGGGCGCGGTGCATCGAGGCATTCATGGGTAATGTCTGAGTCGATTTTGCCTATAGAGTGCGGCAGGTCGATGGGGGTTGCACGGGCAGGGTGCTAGGCCCGCGCATACTGGCTCAACAGCAGGCCACCGGCGGCGCGGCTGCCGGTCAGGGTGTACCGGCGTTCGACATGCCCGCCCACCCACAGCGGGATGCCCGCGCCCAGCAGCACCGGCACCGTGGCGAGCTCGATCACGTCGAGCAGGTCGGCTGCCAGCGCCTCGGCGATGAGGCCGCCACCCCCCACTAGCCACAGGTCGCCGCCCGGCTGCGCACGCAGTTCGCCCACGACCTCGGCCAGTGGGCGCTGCTCGCGCCGCACGCTCGGCGGCAGGGGCTGAGTGGCTTCGTCCCACGTGTGGCTAAAGAGGATGTTCTGCAGGCCCGTCACACCCTCTGGCTCGCCGTGCGCCCGCATGAACGCATACGTCTTGCGCCCCATCATCGCCACATCGCAGCGCGTCAGCAGCGCCCCATAGCCCATGTCGTCGCCCTCGGCCGGTGCGTTGCCGTCGGCGCCCGGCAGCCAGTCGAGCGCCCCGTCGGGACGGGCGATATAGCCGTCGAGGCTCGCCGCGATAAAGAGAATCAGTTTGCGCATACCCCAAGTACGCGCCGCCGAAGGCACCCGTCACGCTGCTGGTGTGAAAAGTGCTGAAGGCTTAGGTTTCATTCACACAGGCACCTGCGGTGGTGCAGAGGGATAGACCGACATTCACCCCCTCTACCACTACAGCTAACCCCGCCCTTGGGCGCAAGCCCAGTGCCCTTCGTATGCCCTCTGCCGCCGAAAAAGCCGCCGCCTTCGTCGCGCTGCACCAGCGCCCCCAGGCCTTCCTCATTCCTAACCCGTGGGACGCAGGCTCGGCCCGCCTGCTCGAGCAGCTCGGCTTCGAGGCGCTGGCCACCTCGAGTGCAGGCCATGCCTTCTCGCTCGGCCAGCGCGACAACACGCTCACGCGTGAGCAGGTGTTGGCCCACTGCCGCGCAGTCTGCGAGGCCACCAGCATCCCCGTCAGCGCTGACCTCGAGAACGGGTTTGGCGACGCCCCCGCCACCGTGGCCGAGACGATTCGCCTCGCCGCCGAAACCGGCCTCGCTGGCGGCTCGATCGAAGATTCGACCGGTCGCCCCGACAACCCCATCTACCCCCTCGAGCTCGCCGTCGAGCGCATCCGCGCGGCCGTCGAGGCCGCTCGGGCCCTACCCCACCCCTTCACCCTCACCGCCCGCTGCGAGAACTACATCGTGGGCCGCCCCGACCTCGCCGATACCATCCGCCGGCTGCAGGCCTATCAGGCCGCCGGGGCTGACGTACTCTACGCCCCCGACATCAGCAGCCGCGCCGACATCGTGTCGATTCTGAGTTCCATCGACCGCCCCCTCAACGTCGTCATGGGCCTCAAGGGCCTGCGCCTCTCGCTCGCCGAACTCTCGGCCGTGGGCGTGCGGCGTGTGAGCGTGGGCAGCTCGCTGGCGCGGGCGGCCTATACGGCACTGCTGCATGCGGGCCGCGAGATGCGCAGCATGGGCACCTTCGACTACGCCGACGACGCCGTGCCCTTCGGTGAGATCAGCGCGATGCTCGGCGGACCTAGTGCTTAGTTAGGCGCGCGTCCACACTCAGGGCACCCGCGCCGCTGAGCACCAGGCTGGCCGAGCCCAGCAGCATGGCCAGCGCGTCGAAGCCATCTAGAAAGCTGTCGCCGCCCAGCACGTGCACGCCGAAGTAGGCCACGCAGAAGTTGCCGACGAGCACGAGCGCCGCCGCCCGCACCTGCCAGCCCACCAGCAGCAGCAGCCCGCCCACGAACTGCACATAGACCGACACGTAGGCATTCACGAGCGGCAGCGGGAAGCCGTGCGCGCCCAGATAGGCCGCAAACTCAGCGATGCGCTCGCCGAAGAACACGTTGTCATACGAACCCCAGACCAGCCGCACCGCCACCAGCAGGCGGATCAGCGTCGGGGCATAGGCGGCATAGCGCTGGGCGTGAACGTCTAGTGTAGCGAGCAGCTTCATGCAGCTAACTACGAACATTGAACATTGTCGGATGCACCTTCTTCATGTCTGATGTCACCAGCTCGCAGTAGCCAGGCAGCTATCAAAAGCTAGCGCACAATGGCCCCCTGCTTGACCCGCAGACCGATCTGCTGCAGTGCTTCAAATCGCTGCAGCGGGTTAGCATCCAGCACTAGCAGGCTTGCCTCATAGCCCTCTCTGAAAGACCCAATCTTGCGATCCGGATAGATCGCCTGTGGTGTGGCCTCTGACCAGATGCGGATAATCTCGACAGGCGTCAGCACCCCGAGTGTGTGCCAGTGCTTCACTTCGTTCCAGGCCGTGCTACCGTAACTGTCTGACCCGACCAGCAGCCTCACACCCGCCGCCCGACAGCCAGCGAGAAACTGCTGCTGATAGCCAACGAGCGCCCGATAGCGTGAAGAGTCGAGTGTCTCTTTGCCCTCAGGTGAATACTGTTTGACGTAATTGATCCCAATGGACAGCGTGGGGGTCATCGCGAGCTTGGCCTTGCCTGCGGCTTGCAGATCGGCGGTTGCGGCCAGATAGCGCGAGCGGTCTTTAGCAGGGTCAGCGGCCCAACTGTAGCCGGGCATGTGGGCGACTCCCGTGAGGCCGAGTTGCGTCGCTAGGCGAAAGTCAGCCGCCGTTTCGATGTGCGCCCAGGTGCGCATGCCTGCGCGCTTGGCTGAGTCTACGATAGCCGTCGCTAGTTCAGCACTCAGCCCGTTGTCGCCCAGCTCAACCGTGTCAAGCGATGCGGCATAGCGCTCGTGGTCTAAGAGCATGATCTTCACCACGTCGGGCCGCTGGCGCAGATAACGCGGCCAGATGCTGCGCAACGAATCAAGGTTATTGACAAAGAAATAGCTGTCGCCGTAGCGGACGCGGCTCTTGCGCACCCGTGCTATGTTCTTGACATAGTTCTGGTAGCCATAGATGCCCATGGCGAGTGGCTCATAGACCGCAAACGGATGCCCCATCTCGCTCGTCAGGCACGAATGCGCGTAGCGGGCATCGATGACGCCGTGCTGCTGTAGCACTCGCTGCGCAGGACGCGCTTGCGTCGGGGGGTCTCCCAATACCTGCACATAAAAAGTGCCCTCGTTGATATACGCGGCCTCGATGCGATCTAGGCCCCACGCCCCATCGAGGTTGTGCGTATGGGCGTCGCCATACGGGGGCACCACCCACTTACCCGCGAGGTTGATGGTGGTGTCAATGCGGGCGGGGCGCTTCTTCGTCAACGTGCCACCGTCGACATACCACGTGGCGCGCGCGAAGCGTGTGCCCGTAAAAAACTGCCCATCGACTAGCGCCATGGTCCTCACGGGTCCACGAACTGTGGGCGACGGTGACTGCGCGGATAGCCACAAAGGGCTCAAGAACACCAGCGCAGCAATCCGCCGAATGCGATAAAGACGAAAAGTCATGCCCGCAAGAAAGCAAAAGGGCCGACGCATGGGTCGACCCTTTCGAGTTCATATAACGGAAACTGCTTAGCCCAGATACGCCTTCAGCATCTTGCTGCGGCTGGTGTGGCGCAGGCGGCGGATGGCCTTTTCCTTGATCTGGCGCACGCGCTCGCGGGTGAGCTCAAACTTTTCGCCGATCTCTTCGAGCGTCAGGCTGTGCTCCACCCCGATGCCGAAATAGAGGCGCACCACCTCGGCCTCGCGCTGGCTCAGCGTCGAGAGGGCGCGCTCGACCTCTTGGGCCAGGCTCTCGTTGATCAGGCCCTGGTCGGGGCGGGGCTCTTCGTCGTTCTCGAGCACGTCGAGCAGGCGGTTCTCTTCGCCCTGCACGAAGGGGGCGTCCATCGAGATGTGGCGACCGGCGATCTTGAGCGTGTCGCTCACCTCGGCGGCCGACATGCCCTCGATCACCTCGGCGATCTCGTGCGGTGCGGGCTCGCGCTCGAACTCCTGCTCGAGCTTGCTGTAGGCCTTGCCGATTTTGTTCAGGGCGCCCACGCGGTTGAGCGGCAGGCGCACGATGCGGCTCTGCTCGGCCAGCGCCTGGAGGATGCTCTGGCGGATCCACCACACGGCGTAGGAGATGAACTTAAAACCGCGGGTCTCGTCAAAGCGCTTGGCGGCCTTGATCAGGCCCAGATTGCCTTCGTTGATGAGGTCGCCTAGGCTGAGGCCTTGGTTCTGATACTGCTTGGCCACCGACACCACGAAGCGCAGGTTGGCTTTCGTCAGCTTCTCGAGAGCCACTTGGTCGTTCTCGCGAATGCGGCGGGCGAGCTCGACTTCTTCGTCGGGGGTGAGCAGTTCGACTTTGCCGATTTCCTGCAGATACTTATCCAGCGATTGGCTCTCGCGGTTCGTGATCTGTTTGCTGATCTTAAGCTGGCGCATGGGCTAAAGAGGGGGGGTAGAAAGGTCGATCGCTAGAACTGCAGGGGGGAAGGCCTTAGGCTAAGGAGTGGGCGCCCCGTGGTCTGGACGCACCCCACCCCAACCGGGCGGCAAAGCTACAACCCATAACCGTAGGAAGCGTTCCCGTAGTATGCGGAACGGTGGAAAATGAGCCAAAACGCGCGCCTGGCCGTCTAAGGGCCACCCAGCGCCAGCCCGGCAGCGCTCTACCTTTGCGCCGTGAATGACCTATCCGTCTCGGGCCTGAGTCGATACATCGGCGAGCGGGTGCTGTTTGAGAACGTCAGCTTTGGTCTCGCCCGGGGGCAGCGGGCCGCCCTCATCGCCCGCAACGGCGCCGGCAAAACCAGCCTGCTCAACATCATCGCCGGCCTCGACGCCCCCGACGGCGGCGAGGTGCAGGTGCGGCGCGAGCTGCGCGTGGGCTATCTGGCGCAGCAGCCGCAGTTTGACGGTGAGCTCACGGTGCTGCAGGTGGTGCTGCAGGCCGACACCGAGGCCCAGCGCGCGGTGGCCGCCTATGAGCTGGCCCTCGACCGCGCCGAGCTGCACCCCGACGACCCCGCCGCCCAGCGCGCCCTGCACGAGGCCCTCAGCGCCGTCGACCACCTCGGCGCGTGGGACTATGAGGCCGAGGTCAAGGCCGTGCTCTCGCGGCTCAACATCCACCACCTCGATCAGCGCTACGGCTCGCTCTCGGGCGGGCAGCAGCGGCGCGTGGCGCTGGCCCGTGTGCTGCTGCAGCGCCCCGACCTCTACCTGCTCGACGAGCCCACCAACCACCTCGACCTCGACATGGTCGAGTGGCTCGAGGGCTATCTGCGCTCGCGCCAAGCCACGCTGCTGCTCGTGACGCACGACCGCTACTTCTTAGAGGCCCTGTGCCAAGACATTTTTGAATTGGCCGACGGCACGCTCTATCAACACGCGGGCAGCTATGCCGACTACCTCGAGGCCAAGGCCGCCCGTGAGACCAGCGCACTGGCCAGCGCCGACAAGGCCCGCAACCTGCTGCGCACCGAGCTCGAGTGGATGCGCCGCCAGCCCAAGGCCCGCGGCACCAAGAGCCAGGCCCGCATCGAGGCCTTCTACGAACTCGAGGCCAAGGCCGCCCGGCCCGTCGAGGGCCCTGCCTTGCAGCTCGAAGCCCAGATGGCACGACTCGGCAACAGCATCCTCACCCTTTCGGGCGTGTCAAAGGCGCATGGCGGCCGCAGCCTGATCCGCGACTTCAGCTACACCTTTCGCCGGGGCGAGCGCCTCGGCCTAGTCGGCCCCAACGGCGCCGGCAAGTCGACCCTGCTCGACCTGCTCACCGGCGCGCAGCAGCCCGACGCCGGCAGCATCGCCGTGGGCGACACCATCGTGTTTGGCTACTACACCCAGACGGGGCTCCGGTTCAAGCCCGGCGAGCGCGTCATCGACATCGTCAAGGCCATCGCCGAGCACATCGTCGTTGGCCGCGACGAGACGCTCTCGGCCGAGCAGTTTCTCAAGCGCTTTCAATTTGAGCCCGCCCGGCAATACACCCCCGTCGAGCTGCTGTCGGGGGGCGAGCGCCGCCGCTTGCACTTGCTGACGATCTTGATTCGACAGCCTAACTTTCTGATTCTCGACGAGCCCACCAACGACCTCGACCTGCCCACGCTGCAGGTGCTCGAGCAGTTCTTGCAGTCCTTTGGCGGGTGCCTGATCGTCGTCACGCACGACCGCTACTTCCTCGACCGGCTCGTCGATCACCTGCTGATCTTTGAGGGCCCCGACGCACACGGGCGGCCGCAGCTGCGCGACTGGAACGGCAACTACACCGACTACCGCGTCTGGCGCGAGGCCGAGGCAGCGCAAGCGGCCCCCTCTGGCGCGGCACCCAGCACCCCAGCCCCGCCACCGAAGGCCGCGCCTAAGCCCAAAGTCCGCAAGCTGAGCTTCGCCGAGCAGAAGGAAGTGCAGCAGCTCGAGGCCGACATCGCCCAGCTCGAGGCCAGCCTCGCGCGCCTGACCACCGAGATGCAGGCGAGCGACCACGCCGCCGCCACCGCCGCCGCCCACAGCTACACCCAGGCCCAGCAGCAGCTCGAGCTCAAGACCCTGCGCTGGATGGAGCTAAGCGAGTAAGACGCAACAAAGCGTTACACTAGGATGCAGGAGGAAGGAGGAAGGAAATCGGGGCAGGGCAACCAGACCGACGACGTCGGCTTCATCTCGATGCAGCCGGTCTAGGCCCGCGCTGAGCAGAGGGGGGCCAGTAGCCGACCGCGCCCGTCGTGCTCGTACCACACCGTGGTGCGCGTGCCCACCGAACCAAACATCACCGTGCGCGACATGCTCTCGACCAAGCCCAAGCGGTTGTACGTAAAGCTAAGCCCGTTCGCGTTCGCGTTGTGCAGTACGTTACCGTCGAGGTCGTAGAGGAACTCGACAGACCCTGTTTATACCCACTGCTGGTTAAGCAACTAACTTGAAGCCGCCCACTAATACGCAAAATATGAAAATAGCTGCGAAGAAAATTAAATATGAAAACCATATAAAAGTAAATTTGCGAGGTGCATAAGGAATGAAATTTAATTCGTAATATTTATATTGCAACATATAATAAGGTATATTCAAAGCAGTCAAATAAAATAAATAAGCGGGTATTGAAATATTGAAAAAAGATTTCATCAACACAAATATAAAAGCTAAGCTATAAATATCAGTCGATGTTTTAATCACAATAGAGCGAATGTAACCTACAGAAAATTCATCCTTATGGTGTAAAGCATTACTCAAGATAGAGTTAAAAATGAAATTGTATCTCATTTTAGAAAAATTTGTTCAAGCCTCAGATATATACCCTGAATTTAACTGTATTTTGTTCCCGATTTAGTCCAGCCTTTGCAAGTAGTCAAGTTTCGAGAACGTATTATTGGGATTTGTGTTATCAAATGAAATAATAATCCAATCACCGATAGTGGAGTTTCTACATATTGTGCAGTTCCCTTTGTACTCTATCCCTTTGTAACTAAATTTATAATAAAGGCTATGACATCGTTTGTTATAACAGTAGTCATATGCTTGCCTTTTTATTTCAGCGTAGTTATTCTTAATATTTTTCTCTTTAATTTCAAAAGAAATAGCAGTTTGTATCATGATGTAAGTTATGAGTATAATTATCGAAAATCCAGTTACAACTATCTTTTATTTTAAAATTAAATAGTATCTAAATAAAAGCTCTTTAAGCTCAGATCGGATAGCAAAAGTATATTCATTCATATCGTAGTTCGTAGTTCTAATTCTTCACGGCAACACTGAGAATCACGAGTAACATGAATGCTAAGGTTCATCAGTAGCCCGGGAGGGGCTCGAACCCCCGACCGGCGGATTAGAAATCCGCTGCTCTATCCAGCTGAGCTACCGGGCCGTCACGGGGGCCCCAGCACACCGCCGAGGCCTCGATCGCGTCGGGGTGACAGGACTTGAACCTGCGACCCCCTGGTCCCAAACCAGGTGCGCTACCAACTGCGCTACACCCCGAATCGGCTGCGAAGTTCGGCAAAAAGTGCGTGCCCCCTGCGGGCGCTGGGCGGCGCGTGCGGGGCGCCCCCACCCCGCCGCCAGACCAAGCCCCCGAATGCCGACGTTTGTGGCGCGTATGTCTGCTTCTGTTCCTGTCCGTCCGTCGGTGCAGCGCGTGGTCGAGTGGCTGCCCGCCAGCCTCGCCCCCGGCGCCACGCCCGCCCCCTTCTTCCTCATGGCTGGCCCCTGCGCCATCGAAGACGACCAGACCCCCCTGGCCGTGGCCGAGCACGTCAGCCGCCTGTGCCGTGCCCGGGGCATCCCCTACATCTTCAAGTCGTCGTATCGCAAGGCCAACCGCACGCGCGAAGACTCCTTCACGGGCATCGGCGACAGCCAGGGGCTGGCCATCTTAAAAGCGATCAGAGAGCGGTACCACGTGCCCGTGGTGACCGACATCCACGAGAGCCACGAGGCGGCGATGGCCGCCGAGGCCGCCGACGTGCTGCAGATTCCGGCCTTCCTCTGCCGCCAGACCGAACTGCTGCACGCCGCCGGCGCCACCGGCCGCGTCGTGAACGTGAAAAAGGGGCAGTTCGTGGGCACCGACGCGATGAAGTATGCCGCCGAAAAAATCGTCAAGGGCGGCTCTGACAAAGTCATCCTGACCGAGCGCGGCAACAGCTTTGGCTACACCGACCTGGTCGTCGACTTCCGCAACTTCCCCGCGCTGCAGGCGATGGGCTGGCCGGTGGTCTATGATGTGACGCACTCGCTGCAAGAGCCCAACCGCGCCTCGGGCGTGACGGGCGGCCGCCCCGAGCTCATCAGCATGATGGCCAGCGCCGCCGCCGCTGCGGGCGTGGACGGCTTCTTCATCGAGACGCACCCCGAGCCCAGCAAGGCCAAGAGCGACGGCGCCAACATGCTGCGCCTCGAACTGCTCGAGCCCCTGCTCGACCGCCTGCTGCGCGTGGCCGAGGCGGTGAGGTGAGGGGGGCTGGCGGCGGATGGACCTCCCCCGCCGCAGGGCGGTTTTGATTGAAAATAAAGTCACCACCCAAACCTGAAATACTACAGCCATTGACAAGTGTGTAGTAGCCCTCTGAACCATGAAAAGTGAGAGCATATTCCGTGCTCTCTAAAAGGAGTTAACCTCAGCCTTATAATAAATCTAATGCAATTATTAAGAAATAGCCTATACAAAATTCATGTTTGATATATTTTTTTGAGCTCAAAATAAGTAAAACACCGAAAACACTACTTGACGCGATAAAGACGAAACGAATCTACTGCTAGAATCGACCCATCTAAAGATTTATCGCCTTTATAAACATACAATTTTAAGGTATCTGAAAGCCTACGACTTGATATGGGCATCCCGATGTTACCTTTCCTTGATGGCTGTAAAGAAACTACACCATCAATTAGAAGGCTCACAGTTTGATTTCTCAAGTTCATCGATAGCTGTGGAACAGAGTCTATATGCAGGGTAAAAGTATGCTGCCCTACTTCAATTTCACTAAAATCCCAAGACGTAATTTTATAATATTGTTCAACCCATATTATGCTGCTATTATTAAAGTCATCAATGTGCTTATTTTCTAGCATCTTGTAATATCCGATAAAGACACCTCGCTCCTTTGATTCTCCGATGGTATGTGAGCTACGACCTTTGCCTACACGTGACAATCTATAGATTGTATCATCGATAACTAAGAATAATAAAAATGCAAAAATTGTACTCAGACCATATTGGATATACTTGTTCATGTTATTGTAGGTTAATAAATAGACATTGTTCTGTTTTATGATCCCCAAAGCGCAAACAAAGCCCTACCCCAGCGCCTGCACCCCCAACACGTAGCTCTCGGCGCCCAGGCCGCTGATGACGCCCCGGCAGGCGGCGGCTGTCACCGAGCGGTGGCGCCAGGCCTCGGCCCGCGCGTAGAGGTTCGACAGGTGCACCTCGACCACCGGCACGGGGATGCTGCGGATGGCGTCGGCCAGGGCATAGCTGCTGTGGCTGAGCGCGCCGGGGTTGAACACGATGCCCTCGGTGCCGTCGGCAGCGGCGGCGTGCAGGCGGTCGATGAGCACCCCCTCGTGGTTCGACTGCAGGTGGGTGATGCGGTGCTGCGGGAAGCGCGCCGTGACGGCGGCCACGATCTGCTCGAGCGTGAGCGGCCCGTAGATGTCGGGCTCGCGGGCGCCGAGGCGGTTCAGGTTGGGGCCGTTGAGCAGCAGGATGTTCATGGGGGTGGCGGTCAGTCGCACGGGCGAAGGGCGCAATTTTACACCAATCCTCACCCGATGGGCCCGCCGCTCGGCCGGGCCCGCCCGCCCCGACGTGGATACCGCCCGCTGGCTCGAGCCCTTCGCCACCTACCTGCGCCTCGAGCGCGGACTCAGCGAGGCCACCGTGGCCGCCTATTCGGGCGATCTGGGGCGCTATCTGGGCTATTTGGACGAACAGCGCATCGCCGGCCCCGGCGGCGCCGACCCCGACACCGTGCAGGCCTATCTGATCGCGCTCTCAGAGGAGCATCGGCTGAATGAGTTCTCGCTGGCGCGGAACCTGTCGGCGCTCAAGGTGTATTACACCTGGCTCGTGCGCGAAGAGGAGGTGCCTACCTCGCCCCTCGAACTCATCCACGGGCCCAAGCTGAGCCGCAAGCTGCCCACTGTGCTGAGTGTCGACGAGGTGCTGCGTGTGCTCGACACCTTTGACCTGTCCACGCACGCGGGCCTGCGCGGCCGGGCGGCGGCCGAGGTGCTCTACAGCTGCGGCCTGCGCGTGAGCGAACTCTGCAGCCTCGCGCTGAACATGATCTACCCCGACGAGGGCTTCGTGCGCGTGATCGGCAAGGGCAGCAAAGAGCGGCTGGTGCCCATCGGCGCCGAGGCCCTGCGCTACATCGAGCTCTACCGCACGGCCTTTCGCAACCATCTGACGCCGCAGCGCGGCAGCGAGGGCCTGCTCTTCTTGAACCAGCGCGGGGGGCGGCTTAGCCGCATCACGGTGTTCAAAGACATCAAGGCGGCGGTGGCGGCGGCGGGCATTCGGCGGCCGGTGTCGCCGCATACCTTCCGCCACTGCTTCGCCACGCACCTGATCGAGGGCGGGGCCGACCTCAAGGCCGTGCAAGAGATGCTCGGCCACAGCTCGATCACCACCACCGAGATCTATCTGCACCTCGACCGCCACTACCTGCGCTCGGTGCACGCCAGCTTTCACCCCCGGCACTGAGGGGCGGGGCCGCACGGCCCCCGTATATTCGAGGCATGGAGAATCTCATCATTCTAGCCTACATCTATGCTGGCCTGCTGGCCATCAGCGGCTGGTGGCTGCGCCGCCAAACGCAGCAGCTTGTGTGGATGTATCTGTTTCTAGCGGTGGCGGTGTTAGTGCTGCTGGGCGCGGTCCTCTTCCCGGCGCAGAACATCCGCAGCAACGTGGGCCTGACGCCCTATCGCACCACAGGGCTCGACCTGATTCTCTATGGGGCGCTGCTCTCGGCGCTGCCCAGCGCCACCGTGGTGGCGATTCGGCGGAAGTGGTGGTGGCCGCTGGCGGTCGTGGCCGTGGTCGGCATCGCACTCGCCCTCTACGTGCTGTGGGTGAAATCGTCGCTGGCGCTGGTGGCGCCCAAAGTGTAAGAGGATGATTACTACATAAAAAAAGCCCCTCCGCGCCGGGGGTGAACCTGGCGGGAGGGGCGCATTTCTCACTCGGGGGAACCCCCTACATCACTGTTACTCTCAGGTGAAGGCGGGACTCGTTTGAGTTTGACTGCCGAGGGAGAATTGGGGTTGTGCCCGGCCGGGCGGTGGGGGTTATGTGCCGAAGCACTGGGGGTCTGCTGGCCAGCAGGGGGTGTCGGCGATCGCGAGCGGGGGCACTGCACAGCAGGCAACCAGACCAGGCGCTCGAGCCACGCCGACACCACGAAGGTGTGCTGCGCACGCGTTGAGTCGTCACGTTGTGCGACGCGGGTTTGTGCGCAGGGGCGGAATCGCTAGGGGTGGAATGTGTGACTCAACTGGTGTAACTTGGTCAATGACAGTTCCGAAGACGCCGGGGCGCTTCAGCCTTACAAGCCATCGCTGGACCTGTTCGCAACGGATGCCGTAAAGAATGCTGAATGCCAACCCCTAAACAAAAACTTGATTGTTTTATGAAATCGATTTTTACTATTGCTTTTATTGGGTTTATCATGCTCAACTGCAATGTGGTTGCTCAGCAAATTAGATATTTATCAGTCTCCGGGTTTGAAGCAGAATTTCTTAACAGCAACAAGTTTCAAAAATCAGGAGATACTTACCGCGTGGTACCAGCTTCATTTAAAATAAGATTAAACAAAGATACTTCCTTTATTTTTCTAATATTGAATAACATAAAACGACAGTTTCCAAGGTGTGAAATTATAGTATCCCCTGATAGTACAGACTTGAATGTTAACGAAATAACTCAGATTTTTATTAACACCTTTATACCTTTCAAGCCAGATAGTTTCATTATAAATGCTTGGGCTTTTAATTATTCGGAATTCTCAAAAGACTTTTATTGTAATCGAGCTGGATACGAAAGCAGGCCAGAGGATAATACCATTCTTGTCCTGAGAGTCAGATTTTTTGATAATAAAAAGATTAGATTAATAACTGATTTTTTGAAAAATCAGTCAATGCCAAATTTTATAAAAGATTCTTTTGTATACCACACCTTAATTAAATATCGGCAAAGCGAATTACTAATTATTAATTCTATTAGTTGCCCGAAAGGGGGTATTGTTTATGATTTGATTATTGATAATTTGTCAAAATAGCTGATGATTCGATTTTAACTGATATTTGAAATGGGAAATACATCTCTTTAACAATATGCAGTTACTGCCCTGTGTCTCCGATGCAACGGTAATGATTTGGTAAGAAGTGCTACGCTTTCCAAAAACAAGCGTCGTCCGAGGCGAGGCCCGACGGGCGGTTCGCCAGCGAGCTACGCGGCTTTGAGAGCGGGGGCGGAAGGGGGTAGAGGCGGAACCGGTAGGCGCAGCCTATCGCGCCGGAGCGCACGAGGCGCAGCCTCTCGCGAGCTCAGGATAGAATTACCCAGAGTCTCAAAAATAAAACGCAAGAGGAATATAAAACAAGTTTATTTTATTATTTTGGTCATTATCAAGATCGAATCTATACTTATTTTGGTCATATCAGGAAAATTTGCTTGACGTGTAATTAGATACATAGATATAGAGTCGCGCCTAACCAAATGCTTTGTGTATTGTAAGACTACTTCTCCATCAGATAAGAAATAGCCTATCATTTGTGGGTGACTTTTGTATTCTTTATCAACCAAGTAAATAAATAGTTGGCCTGGGTCAATAAATTTATACTCATGGACTAGGACTAATTGGAATCGCCTGCCATGATCCCTATTACCTAGAAAGTAGTATTCCGCGTCTTTTATAGACAGCGCATGCTCAAGAGGATTTAAAGGCTTGAAATCCATTTCACTCAACGATGTAACGTCCGCCTTCTCCAATGAAGATAATAGGCTGTCAAGTGTTTTGTGTTTCTTTAAGATAAACCCATTCCTTAATATGTTAATAACAGAGTCAGATTGAGCTGATTTTGAAATATAAACCTTATTTAAGTCGCTTGTGTGGTAGGATTCTTTTTTACAAGCAGAAGTAAGCAATAGTATTGTCCACAAGCATAAAGTCTCTGTGATTATCAATTTACGCAATTTTATAAAGTGACGTAAACGCCCCATATCGCAGCATAGCCCTAGCAACATTTTTAGAACAGAAAGAAACATCACTTAAATGTAAAACACTAAACCAATCACAGGTAACCCTACTCCAGCCAGCCGGTGGCACGCAGCTGGGCGGCGACGGCCTCGGGCGTGAGGTCGCGCATGCAGCGGAAGTGCCCCTGGGGGCAGCGGGCGTGGCCGATCTTCGAGCAGGGGCGGCAGCTGAGGCCTGATACTTCGGCGATGACGTGCGGCGCGCGATAGGGCGTCATGCCAAAGCCCGGCACGGTGCTGCCCCAGAGCGTGAGCGTGGGCACCTGACGCGCGGCGGCGATGTGCATGAGTCCGGTGTCGTGGGTGAGGGCGGCGGCGCAGCGGCTGAGCAGGGCGGTGGCCTCGAGCAGGCTGGTAGTGCCCGCGGCGTTCAGGCAGGGCACGGGCAGGCCCTCGGCGATGGCGGCGGCCACGGGCGCCTCGGCAGGCCCCCCAAACAGGATCACGGGCCGACCGATCTGCTCGATCAGCGCGCGGTGATAGGCGGCGGGCCAGCGCTTGGTGGCGTGGGTGGCGCCGAGCACGATGCCCAGCGGCCTCACCCCCGGCGAAAATGTTTGGGTGAATAGCGCCTCGGCCCGGGCCTCGGCGACGGCGTCGGTGTGCACCTCGAGGCCGCCGGCATCGAGGGCGATGCCCAGCGGCGCGAGGGCCTGCGCATAGCGCAGCACGATGTGCTGGACGCCTGCGACGAGCGCGCCGGGCAGCCAGCGGTGCACCATGCGATACTTGGCCCAGTTCTCTTTGCTGAAGCCCGAACTCGGCGCGCCTAGGGCGCTGACGATGCGGCGGCTGCGCAGGCTGCCCTGCAGATCGATCACGTGGTCGAAGCCTACAGCGCGCATCGTGGCCACGGTGTCGGACAGGCGGGGGGCGAGCGTGTGCAGGCGCGTGAGGTGGGGGTTGTAACGCACGACGTCGGCCATGGCGGGCTTGACGAG
>VYMD01000067.1_pt1 | contig 31938 bp, 24 predicted proteins | sample 5115311 | NCBI WGS metagenome assembly VYMD01 (sample SAMN12291779, study PRJNA351875) | freshwater metagenome | isolation source: freshwater lake | place: USA: Michigan, Wintergreen Lake | collected 2013-08-08
CCTCGCCGTGAGCGACGCGATTCGACTTTGCCGTCGGCTAAGGCAATTTCGCCCAGCCTGACTGTATCGCCCATCGCATTTGGGCGAGTAAACGCGGAAAGATTTGTGTAAGGATTCACAATATACAGCGTGTCGGCGTTGGACAGGGAATCCGCACGACCGCGCACAACAACACGAATGGGAATGCGAAACTCCGAGCGAAGATTTCTCCAATTGGAATCATTTGGCGCAACATTCGGCAGTACAAACACTTGTGTAGAAATCAAGCGCCCTTGCCACGAAACGACCACCGGACCAAGCACGATTTTGGTAGAATCGGCAGGGCGCACCAATTCTACGCGCACGGAATCGTTTGGGTTATTTGCATACAGACTGTCTTTGCCAAATGCGTTAATGTCCCAAGGCGCAGCGTAAAGTTCCAGATACGCGCTCATGTTCGGTGCGCACACATCGGGCAGAATATAGCGCAGGCGGTTGCTTTGCGCCAAACTTGTTTCAACACAACCCAGCCAAAACAGACAGAGAAGAAACCATCGGAAGAAAAATAGAAGCGGTCGCATAGTTACCTTTTTCAGAAATACAGATACATCGCGTGAATCATTCGTTTACCTCGAAAGCGAGATTTTATCAGCTTGCTAGTCAGTTTCGGGATTACTTTTCCAAAATAACAATTTCCGTTCGCCGATTCAGTCTTCGCCCGACTTCCGTATCGTTCGTAGCAATAGGGCGTGATTTTCCAAACCCAAGCGTGTGAATACGGTGCGCAGCGACTTGCCGTTGAATCAAATATGCTTTGACAGCTTCGGCACGCTGCATCGAAAGTTTGAGGTTGTACTCAGCACCACCAACGCCGTCGGTATGCCCTTCCACGCGGATAACAACCGTTTTACGGTTATTCATAAACTCACTGATGCGCTCTAATTGCGGCTGAAACGTAACAACAGGAACGGTTTGATTTGTCGCAAAAAGCAGGTCTTCGATAATCAGTTTCCGCCCGATTTGCAAGATTGGAATCGTGCGCCTCACAAGTTCCAAATTCCGCTCATTTACCACCGCAACGTTGATAGAATCAGGGATAGCGGGTTCTTCGGAGCGATACGTAATGGCGTACATATTCGCCAAGGTTCTTGTGTAGGTATCTAAAATTGTTGCGAATGGTTTGGTAATATCAAATGTCGCGGCGCGTGTAGCATCGGCAATTTTGTCGTATTGCTTAAACACCGATTTGGTAATCGGAACAATTTTCATTTCCTTCGCTTTTGCCGAATCAATAATGCTTTGCGTTGTAAAATTTGTTTTGCCGTCACCGTCTTCGCCGCGTTGATGATACGGTGCATCGGTGATAAGCAAAGACATACGGCTTGCTGCGGGGCGAAATTTTAGTTTCATAGCGGCGTGAAGCGCCTCCAAAGCATTTTCTTTTTCGTCAATACCCCCTTTCGCCTGAACGCCCGAAAGCCACCAGAGAAACTCTTGTACATCGTTGGTGGGCTGGCGAACAATTTCAACCGAATCGGAAAACGTTACCAACCCCAAGCGGAAATCAATGCCTTTGTCTAAAAGATTTTTGGTAAACTTCTCGACATTTGTGCGTACAGCGTTGATGTAATCGCCCATTGTTGCTGTTACATCCACAACAAAGACAAAATCCATAGGAATACGCTTGTCCGCAGAAATTTTCTTCACCGACAAGACCTGACGACGTTTGTTGTTTTCAAGCACCGAAAGTTTTTGCTGTTCCAAAGAAGCAAATGCTGCACTGTCGGCAGTAGTAGCCTCCACAATCAACCCCACTTCAGGAAAGCGCGTAATATCAACGTTTTGGATAAACAACTTGAGGCGATCATCAACAGATTCAATCTTTGCCCCTTGCTGCACACCGGTCAAAATTCCCTCACGCTTGATAGAATCAGCAAGTTCCATTTCTCGACGGTAAAGGTTCGCAGGCAAGCCCGGAACAGCACTGCTTGAGGGACGTGGAGTTTGCTTTGGTGCAGTGGTGACGCTTGCACCTGTGGAAGAGCGTGTTTGCGCTTGTAGTATGGATGTTTTTGGTGCGGGTTTGAGCGTTGTCGGTGGTGCAGATTGCGGTTTGGGTGATGATTGCTTCTTGCTTGGAGAAACGCCGTTAGTTACGCTGGGTTTAGGCGCAGTTGGCGATGAAGATTGTTGTTTAGCTTCTTTTTGTTTAGCTTCGGTAGTTTGCCCCCAAAGGTTATTGACCGTTACTACCGAAAAGGTAATCAACACAAACACTATTGCAAAAGAATAGCGCATGAATTGTGACTGAAACAATAATGTCTGAAATAGTAGTGTCCGAAAGTTCTTCATCAAATGCTCCATGAAAAATAGAAAGCCCTATGCAGAACATACCTGCTAGGGCTTTCAAAAATACATTTATTGTCGTAGAAAAACAACGCTCACAATAAAGTTCTCCGAAGTTCTCCACGAAAACCTTAGTTTTGGCTTAACGCGGAATCAAAATACGGAAAACAGGGGAAATCATAATGTAATCCGCCGTTTCGTAAGAACGAAGTTCACGAAGAACACGACCGTATTTTGCTTCTAAGTACAACCAATTACCGAAGATAGGCAAATAGCCTGTTCCCATAAGAATTTGGTTAGAGTATTGTATCGAAAAACCAAAGGGATAGGAGGTTTCGTTGCGATATTCAAATTTCACATAGAGCCAATCTAAAACGCTTTGCGGGGTGTAGGTCACTAAACCGCGTCCGCCTCGATTTGCAGGACTCACGCTATTTGCAGTTGCCAAATATGTTGGTCCGAACTGTCTATCACCCGACCGAATCATCGCCGTTTCAACGACTTCGCTATAATTTACTCCAACATCAACTCTGAAGATATTATCCGGAGGATTTTCCGATCCCTCAACTTCCAACCACCACGTATAGAATAGGGAAGCCTGATAAACACTGCGCAAAATAGGGGTAATTGTGGGAACATCAACACCACTAATTGGATCTCTCCTTGTAACAAATTGCGGGTTTTCACTCGTGCGCGGGTGATTGCCGTTTAATTGCAAACGCTCACTGCGACCAATATTGTTGGCAGGATCAAAGGTTAGCTGCGAAAATGTATTTACTTCGCCGAGTTGATTGCCTTCGTTAATTCTTTGAATAGGAATGTCGGCATTAATGCGAGCGCCAAAAACATTTGTTTTGTTATCTTCACCAAGCGGCAAAGCGCCTTCAAAACTCACGTTAATTTTGGGATCAGGTCCGATATTCAGATTTCTACGACGCAAAAAGTCAGTGATACGTGGGTTAAGGTTAGCAACGTCATCATTTATTCGATAAATAATACCACCGCTTAATTTGAGCAAATTCGGAATCACGCGGCGTGTATTGTTGTCGTAATTATCAATAAGCGGACGCATTGCAGTAATTCTTGCTTCTCCGGCGTACCAGAAAGGATAGCCGAGAATGTCATTACCAAGCGAGTTTTGAATCCACCAGTTTGTCGAACCGACACGGAGCATTTGGTCAAAAGCAGAAAGCGAATAATACTGACGACCGCCTGTCGGCATGCGGAAGTTATTTTCGCCAATACCAACTTTTTTCTCAATGTCAGAAGTAACTTTACCACCAACGTTGGATACGGCAACAAAGTCGTGGCAATATTTTTCTTCACCTTCTGCTCCAACTGGCTCGGCGATGAGGTCTTTCACTCCGCCCAGCATCAATTCATCAATTTCTTTTTTAACGGCAATGGCACTACCGCACTGAATACGATAAATTTCGTATTTTCCGTTTTTCTTCGGCTCTCCCCAAATGGAGATTTTTGCCAAATCCAAACCCGGTTCTTTACCGTTTGTCTTAAAAAACTGCTGAACAATTTTTTGTACCTGAGCTTCGCAGATTGTCCAACGGCTAAGAAACGGCGTTGCTCGGTCGTCAATGAGTTGAAATGCTTTCGGAACACCGCCGGCGGCAGCAGAAGAATCTACAGGTTGCGGACTGGCAGGAGGAGTTTGTCCCCACAAAGAGGACGCGCTCGCTACAACAAGCACACAGGCGCTAAGAACCAGAGAATGTCGTTTCATAGTGCTAACACTAAAATCGTAAAAGTGATTGTATATTCAATATCAACTGTAAAACTCTCAGGGGTAATTCAAAAAACAAATAAGACCGTCAACTGCCGTATTGTTCAAGAATTTATCCGCCAAACTATCCTCATCTTCTATGCCATTTTCCTGTATTACCAACGGAAAATAAAGCGTAATGATGGAATTGCAACCAACGACGACTCCCACTCGTAAGGACCACGTACAATGGGAACAAAAAGGCGACCATCCAAACGAATTGCGGTCAAGAAACCTGTGTCGCTAATAGGTACCTGCAACCAAGCCATACCGGAGCCAGCACCATCAAAGTATTGGATATATGCTCCGAAAGGAACGGAAAGCCCGTAGGACATATATTCAATGCGGAAGAAGGGGCTGAATTTCAAGTGCGTCGTGCGATCTGTTCCGGCGTTAAATTCCGCACCCAAACTACGCGGAACCCACTCTTCCATTTGATAACCGGCAGCACCGATTTTGAAACGGATATTGTACCCAAGATTTTCTTTGTCAGGGTCGTTGATACCAATGGAGAAGGTATAATTCAAAAGCCCGTGCCAACGCATGAGAAAACTTTTGCGAAGACGCAATGAATCGGCAATACCTGTTTCAAATGGATCAACAAAAGGACCACGATTGTTATAGGCAATATTCGATCCACCTGTGCCAAGCATTACCGAACCTGCAACGTTAAAGACACCACTGCGCTCAATAAGTTTGAACGGGAAATCAAAGTTTGCATTCAAACCAACGCTGTTTTGCAATGTCGTGAAGCGGCTCTGTTGTGATAAAATCGGCAAAATCGTCGGTGCCCAAAGCGATGTTGGCAAAATTACACCCAATTTATTTGCATCCCAAAGCGCATTGATTGCAACACGCTCACTCCAAAGCGAAGGATAACCGATGTCATCGTTACCAAAGCGCATTTCAATGCCATACTGCGGTAAGTTTGTCGGCTCGCCCTGCAATGTCGCGGGGTCTTGATAATGCCGCCAGCTAACGAGGTCGGCTGCTCCAATCACAATCTCATCACTAAATTGTTTTTCACCTTCAATTGCTTTATGCGGTTCACCTTCAGTGATCATCAAGTATTCATTTACCCTATCTTCACCGATCATTTTTGTAACGACTTCTTTGTTGATTTTCATCGCTACGCTCTGCGTCGGGCGGATGCTTGCCGTTTTTTCCGCGGGGTTTTGCTTAATCATGTTCTTCAGGTAGTCGTACATATTTTCAGCGCCGGTACTTTCAATAGAACCTTTGACAGCCACCATAGCACCGGTTGAATCATCCTTTTCAAACTCTTTTGTTTTGAATTGACGTAAATCGGCAGCGTCTAATACAGATTGACTGATTGGACCATTTAGTGAGTTTTTCAAAAAGTCAGGATCTGAAGCCTGCTGCTGTGTGGGCAACTGAATGCCCATAACACCCAGAATAACAGGATCACTACCGTCAGTATATCGTTCACAAAGAATATATACTTTACCGATCCGCACTAATCCAGCCAAGGCTGTATAATAGGATTTCACCGCTTCGCAATCGGTCGGGCTACCACCTTCATCAATCATTGTCTGAGGAACGGGCTGCTTTTTCTGAATACGCTTTTTGATATCATCGGTATTCGTACATTCCTGTTCAGCTGTTTCTAATGCAGGTGTTCGTGCGATACCTGGTGTAATGACTTCGCTAAAACGCTTAACTGCTGAACCGTCCGCTTCATAAAGGGATATATTGGAGTATTTGTACCAATCCATTTTTCTCAGAAATGATTTTGTCAATTCCTGGGCAATGATTGATTGACAACACAGTAGTAAAGTCATTAGTGTTGTGGTCGTTGCAATGCGAACGATAAAATTTGAACGATAAGATGCTTGGGTACGCATGAGTATTTTCCTGCCGTGAATGTTGTTCAGAAGAAAAGACGTAAAGCGAAATTACAATGAGGGTGAATTTTCGATCGAATCGTACTGATAGGAATTTATTGATACGGAATGTTTATCGGAATAACACATGGCGGACTCGTCGAAGCAGCCGTAGCGCCTGCTTTACGGTTCATAATTTTTGCTCCGACCTTGATTGCGACTGTTCCCCGCAAAATCCGACTTTCTCCGGGCGGTTTTGCCGGAAGGTCTTTCACTTGAATTGTTACGGGGAATACACCTGTTCCTGCATCAAACGCACCAACAACTACGCCAAATGTTGTTGCTGTTGCTGCCCAAGTCGATGTGGGGTCGGGTTCATCGCCATTGTATATACGTAGTGCTGTTTCACTACTATTATAGTCTATTTCGGCATCACCTGTCGGCTCCACATCATTGAGCGTTGCTTTCAAACTTTTACTTTGGGCTACATCTTTATTATCTGCATCAATGGGTACTTCATAATCTACGCCAATACCTTTGATGACGATTTGGAAATTATTCGGCTGCACCGGTTTTTTGCCGGAGGGCTTCTTGCCTTTCGTTTCTACCGCGCCACCCGATTTCAATTCCGCAATAGCGCTGGAACACGAAATTTCCGGCGGTGTCTGTTCGGGTGTTGCTTCACGGGTAAAGAGCGGTACTCGTTCACCGGTTGGCGGATACACCCAGACAATATCAATCTTTACTTTTTTCGCAGAAGCAGGAATGTTCGGACCGGTAAACGATTCTGTATAATTGTTATCAGCATTTTTCTTTTCGTTGCCGAACTGATAGTCAATCTTGAACTGTTGAAGCGGCAACTCAGCCTCGCCCAACAATTTGCTCCGGAGAGACAAGCGTTTACCAAAATAAAGTTTTGTCCCTGCCAGTGTTTTCATACTTTTTGCTTCAAGGCTGCTGGGCAAAACTTTCATATCCGTTGAAGCAGTATCGGTTTTTCCGCCGCCCGTGTAGGATAGCTTAATGTTATACATTCCGGCAGCAATCGGCGTTTCAAAGACCATTTTGTACCGACGCTTTTTGTTATTAGCTTGGGGGTCATTGGGAATGGTACTTCCTGCTGGTTCGTCCAATTCAATTCTGTATTTGCCAGCAAGAGAGGGAGTACCTTTTATGTCAACACTAGGGTTGCCCGGTTTGAAATACGCCGCTGGTGTCAAAGCAAATGTAATTATGGTCTTTTGAAGTTTATCAAAGGTAATGATTTTCGGGTCAAGTTCGCTGATGCTTGGCGCAGGTTGTTGTTGTTCCGGCTTGCGCACTTGAACATCAATATCCATTGTGCCGCTATTTTGGTCAAGGAATGAGGAAAATCCTGGTGTGAGAAGTTTTACAATGTAATCATACAAGGTGATTTTATTTAATACCTCATCATTGTCTTTATTATTCTCTCTCCCTAGTTTAATAGCAGCATTAAATTCTTCTACTGCTTTTAAGCGGACATTAAAGTCACCCTCGCCATCATACCATTTATCGCGTAATTCTACTTTGCCATCAAGTTCTTTTTGCAAATCCGTCATAACGGATCGCAATGCTTTTACTTTCAGTTTCACAACGCCAACGTTAATCTGGTCTTCGTCTTTGATGTCTTTCAAACCACCCTCAAAATCTACGCCAAGAATTTTATTGGTGCTGGAGAAAAAGCGCAATTTATACCAGCCGTCTTTACGCTCTTCACCCGGATCGAAACGAACTGTGAATGTCCGTGCAATAACTTTTCCAACATTGGCAATGTCCTTATCAGACTTCGTACTGTCATAAAAAAACACAGTATCTCGTGATTGTGTTCCTCTGTCAATCGGAGCGGCATTGATTGATAAATTATAGAGAGGTTTGCGCCAACCGCCATCAGCTTTGTTATACTCGTAGGTTGTCGGTACATCAAGTTTCAACTGACGGTTATCTAATAGCGTCCAATTAAAACTGCGTCCTGCTTGTTGGTCAAGATATGTCGCAACATCTCCAGTCTTGAATTCCCGCAAACGCTTATTGTTATAGAGACTATCTGGCAAACGCGGTGCAGTTTCTTGAGTTTCACCTTTATTTGTCTCTGTATAGAAGAGTTGATATGTCAATTCTTGTACATTGGCAAGTTTAGTAAAGGTGTAATCTTTTGCTCCTTCTTCTCCACCCTCCTCAGCACCGTCACCTCCGTGCTTTGCTTCACTAATGTCCGTAACGCCAACTTTTACACTATACGTTTTCTGGCGTTTAATGCGTTGGTCGGGCGGCAGAGATTCAACTGTCGCTCGGTCTTGGACAATAATGAGGTCATTCGGTGCAACGTTCATATTGAAGTTACCCGAACCACTTTGTAGTTGCGAAAGGATGTTTTGCACGATACGCATAGACTCTTTCGTCTTTTGGTGCAAGTGTTCCTCCGCTTCATCACGCTCAACGATAATGATGAGAAGTTCCAAGATTACGGCTAGGTATAATACGAAATATACTTTGCCAGCACTGCCTTTCGACATAGACTTCTACCGATAGGGATGATTAAAACAGTTTTTTTGAGGGGAAGAGGCGAAAACCGCTTAGATGCTTGCCTCATTAGCAATATGCAAAAAACATAATACAAAACAAAAAATTTGTCATTTTTTGAAATTTCTACGGATTTTCCAATTTTTCCTCACCTTAAACGGTATCAAATCACGCTTTTTCAGAAAAAACAACCGTAAAAAATATATTCGTAAAAAAGCCTCACCTTTGTTTATGTACGTCTTTGCGCACACCAAAGGTAAGGCTTTCATACGAATTGTCAATGGCTTTTTTCAATTATTTCTTGAGGTCTCGCTCAGTTATGACTTTACGCGGGAGTTTGCGCAATTTTGCACTGAAATCAAAATCATCTTTAATAGGATTATCCGTGATTTTGAGTCTTTTGAGGTTTTGCCATTTTTCAATCGTCGCAGGAATAGTATTTAAGCGATTGCTGCTGAGATTCACTTTTTCTAATTTTGTTAGATTACCGATTTCATCGGGCAGTTCTTTCAGTAGGTTAAATCCTAAATCCAATTCCGTTAGCGAAACGCATTGCCCAATTTCGGGCGGTATCTTCATCAAGCTATTCAATCGGCAATCCAACATTTGCAGGTGCTTGAACTTACTGATTTCCGCGGGGAGTTCTTTTAATTGGTTATTGCTTATGTCAATCTGCTCAAGGAGTGGCAGTGTCGTCAAAAACGTTGGAATTTCGCTAATTGCATTATCATTGATATAAAGTTGTCGCAATGTCTTAACTTTTGCGATACCCGACGGAATGACTTTTAAGCGATTACCACCCAAACCAATTGTCTCTAACTGCGTCAAACTGTCGGCAACAGCCCAGAGAGTGCGTAATTCCTCACCTGCATCATAATCCGGTGGAACTTCGCTATCTTCCATTTGATTGTAGTTATTCAAATAGAGTTTTTTCAAGTTCTTCAGATTCATCAACTCTCGCGGTAAGCGCTTTATTTTATTTTTGTCCAACACCAACACTTGCAAATTCACTAATTTCCCGATTTCCGGCGGCAATGTTGTGAGCAGGTTTCTATCAACCGAAAGTTCCTGCAAATTCACAAGTTGCCCGATTGTCGCGGGGATAGTCGTTAAATTATTTTCATCCAAGCGCAATTTATAGGCTTTTTCGGGGCGAAGCAGTGCCTCCGATAATGATGTAAACGTCGGCTGAATAAGCAACTGTGCAGAATCAAGAAGCGCTCCGGGTTTGAGATCCGGTACGGGTATGGACTTTGCTTGATTTTTTTGTTGTTGCGCTCCGGCACTTTGCCCCGCAGGAGTAGTAGCTGCTTGCGCTCCCGTTGTTTTCGTGGATTTTGCTTTGCTCTTTTTTTGAGCAAACGCTTCATTGTATTGCAAGACTGCCAGCACACAAACTATGACCACAGCAAAATAGCGACGCATGAACCACTCCTCTTTTCTTAAAGGGCTAGTATGTGAGAAGAAACTTGTGAGTTGAAAACGGTTTTTCATGAAGGTGCGAAGGAATTTCACCAAAAAAATTTTAGGACAAATAACCACGCAAGCCCTAAACTACACGTTTTTTATAGAAATACAAATCAAAATTCACCGTATCAACAAACACCATTTTTCTTGCTTGTTTAACTGCTTACGAATCAATCACCATTGCTTAGGTGAGTTCTTCGATACGGTTTTAAGCGATTCTTTTCCTTTGACCTTGCCGTCATTACGGAAAGTTTAAGAAATACGTGCCATAATGTAACTTTGTTATTTCATGGCTTCACTGCGAAAAAAAGGGAGCGAAAATTGTTCGCTCCCAATTTTTGCAATAACAAAAAATTCACATCCATCAGACAAACGCGCTGAAACCCGTGATTGCCCGACCGACAATAAGCGTGTTCATTTCGCGTGTCCCTTCGTAAGAATAAATCGCTTCTGCATCAGCAACAAAGCGCCCTACGTTGTGGTCAAGCAAAATACCGTTGCCGCCAAAAAGTTCACGCGCCCAACCGACGGTCTCGCGCATACGAAGTGTGCAGAAGGCTTTTGCCATTGATGCGTGTTCGTCCTTCATCACACCTGCATCTTGCATTTGCGAAAGGCGTGTACACAAGGTTTGGCAAGCGGTGATATTGCTATACATCTGCACAAGTAAACTTTGTACTAATTGGAAATTCCCAATAGCTTTTCCGAATTGTTTTCGGCTTTGTGAGTATTTCAAACAATTTTCGTATGCCCCCAATGCGCATCCCACAGCCATCCATGCTACTCCGGCACGTGTCATACGAAGCACCTTTGCTGTATCGGCAAAGGTATTTGCTTCTTGAAGTCGGTTTTCTTCGCTAACTTCGACATTTTCCAACTTGAGAATAGCATTTTGAACGATACGCAGCGCAATCTTTCCTTCAATCTTCTTTGAGGTAAAGCCCGGTGTACCTTTTTCGACCAAAAAACCTTTTACTTGATTTGATGCTTCATCACGCGCCCAAATCACCGCAACATCAGCAAATGTGCCGTTGCCAATCCATTTCTTTTTGCCGTTCAGTATCCATTTATCACCTTCACGGCGACAAGTCGTGTTCATGCCACCCGCAGTACCGGAGCCAACTTCCGGCTCAGTTAAACCAAAACAGCCGATTTTTTCCATACGCTGCATCGGCGGAAGCCATTTTTGCTTTTGTTCTTCCGAACCGCAATGGTAAATCGAACCCATCGCCAAACCACCATGTACACCGAAAAACGTGGCAAATGACGAATCTATTCGCGCCATTTCCATCGCACAAATACCTTCTAAAAGCGTTGTTTCACCTAAACAGCCATAGCCTTGATACGCCAACCCAATAAGCCCTAAGTCTGCAACTTTCGGCAAAATCTGGTGGGGAAACTCGTCTTTCGCCCAATACTCGTTGGCAATGGGGTTTATTTCATCTTCCATGAATTTGCGCACCTTCATCTGGATTGCCCGTTGCTCCGGCGTGAGAAATTCTGAGACATTGTAAAAATCTAGGTTTGGTGCAGGCAGTTCTTTTTTCTTACTACTGCCGTTTTTTCCGCCCCCGCCGCCCATTTGCGACATGAGCATTTGCATCATTTTGGGGTCCATGTTCAGCACAAAGTCCATGAGAATATTCAAATCTATTTTCTCAGCGACTTTGGCTGCTTTTGCGAGGTCAATTTTATCAAGCATAAACAACTCCTTGAAACGAAAGGAATGATGAAGAGGAAATTAAGGGAAATCAAGTGATGATGCGCTATTCTGAACACACAATCTTTTTGAACACACAAATTACCGCAACGAATAGCGCAGGGGCAAATATAGCAAAAAACTGATAGCTTGATACGGTTTACAACGATTGATGAAAAATTTTTCACTTTTTTGCCGTTGCACCTACGCAGCATTATCTCCATCGCCCTGAAAGCCTGATTTTAAGAGGCTTGAATAAAAAACTTCATTTTGTGAATATTTTTGAAAATTTCTTGTAACCATTTTTTAGCTCAATGCTTTTTACTACTAGAGCGCTTGATTATTCAAGTGAGTATTCAATTCTTTTTCGGGTTGGATTTCCCGATAAACAATCCCACGAAACCCGTGATAATAACCTCTCTTCGTGAGAAACACGCATAAAAACAGGAATAAGAACACGTGAATTGTTACCAAAAATTTTCGTAACTTCTATGGCTTCATCATTGTCTGCTGCGCCACTTACGCAGCCATTTCCAGCCGCTTTTGTGCTGCCGGAAAGGAGAAATCCGCCTCCTTTACCAAAACAGCAAATGCCAACGCAGCAAATGCCGACGCAGCAAAAGCGCCCACTTTCCGATAATGCCATGACACAAGCCCCGACCGCATCGTTTCAGGATTTGAGCGATGAGGATTTGTTTACGAAAATCCGCGAAGACCGCAGTGAAGCGGCGTTTAACATTCTTTACAAACGCTACGACAAACGTCTCTACGCCTATTGCCTTCGTGCAACCTCTTCGCACGATGCCGCCAAAGACGCTTTCCAAGCCGTGATGAGCGTTATCTTTGAAAAGCGCGAATCCTTCACCGGAGGCAGTTATGCGGCATGGCTTTTCACCATTGCGAGGCATCACGTGATGAAAGTCTCAAAACGGCAACAGCGCGATTTGACGCAAAACAAGCCGATTGACGATGACTTTGATGACATTACGCCCGACACAGGCGGAGGAATAAACGAACAGCACGATTTTTTGCTCCAACAAGCACTTGACCGCGCTATTGCTCAACTGCCCGAAGATTTACGCGAGGCTTTTGAACTGAAGCAATACGACGGTTTGCACCACGAAGAAATAGCTGAAACACTCGGTATCACGGTATCTCTGGCAAAAGTGCGGGTTTTCCGCGCTAAACAACTCCTTCGACAAACACTCGCACCCTTTATCAAGGAACTGCAATGAACTCAAACGCTGCTTTCACCATCAACAGCGAGACCGAAGAACTTCTCGTTCACTATCTCGACGGTACGCTTTCGGCAAGCGACCAAACACGCTTTGAAGCGCTTTTGCGGCAAAATCCCGCCTTTGCTGATGAAGTCCGCGCCATTTCATCCTTCGATGAAATGCTGGACGATGCACATCTGGACAAACGCTGGTTAGACCGTGCCGATACTGCTTTCCTCAGCGAAATGCAACAACAATTCGCCCAAGTCGCCGTCTTGGGAGCAGCCACCGCCATCGCCGGAACAAGTGCCGCAGCAGCAAGTGGCGTTTCTACAACGAGTGTCGCAAGTTCAGGCATCAGTGCCGCGACTGCCGCAAAAACCGCATCAGTTCTGGGCGCAGGAAAACTTGCAACGCTGCTCACAAGCGCTACCATAACCAAAGCTGTGCTTTTAACTGCCGTATGCGGAAGTATTGCTTACGGGACTTGGAAATATGCGGATTCCAAAGAAACTCCTCTCAGCGCTCCGCAAGCATCGGCAACGATGCAAGGACAGGGCGCGACAAGCAGTCTGGAGGCCACGCCAAAAGCCGCACAACCACCAACTTCAAACGCAGATAATGCCGTGTCCGCCGAGCGTACCCAAACCAAAGCCAACCTTGTTCAAAAGCCGTCTTCCCAAACCGAAAAGCCCGCAACGCAGACGCAAAGCACTCCGCAGAGCGTTTCGCAAAATGTGCAGCAAGACGCGAAGCAAAGCGATGTTCTGACCGCTCCGACGGAACAAGACAGCAAGACCAGCGCAAACATCGAAAGCAGCGCAGCACAAGAACTCCGCTCTAAAATTGAACAACTCGCCGCACAAGTACGCGCCAAAGAACAAAGCGGCGACAAAGCGGGGCTTGCTTTCGATGCAAAAAAACTCGGTATGTTGGAACGCACCGCAGGGAAATTCGGCGAAAGTTCGGAGCATTTTGATAAAGCCCTCAAAGCAGCACAATCGGTGAAACTGCGGGAATTGGAAGGCGAAATTAAAGCAGAATTTGCATTGCTGTTCCATGAACAAGGAAAAACCGAAAAAGCGCTTCAGTCCTTGCGCGAGGCAGTAAAAATCCTCACCGATGAACATTCGCCCAAAGCGGCAAAATGGTCAAAAGAACTTGAACGCTGGGAAAAACGCTAGTTTTTGCTTGGACTTGAATTGTCCACGAATTGCACGAATCCTCACGAATCAATGCAATCATCCCATATCTTTGTCTGATTATCACGCAAGATTTGTGTCAATTCGTGCGATTCGTGGATAAATTTCTTTGAAACCTGACAGGAAGCGAAATTTTGTATATTTGCAGTGCAAATTCTCCTCAATTTTCCCTGAAAGGTTTCACCATGTACGAAATTACTCTTGTTCTGCACTCGCTTTTGCGGTGGTTGGTTTTGCTGACGGCTGCTGTGGCGCTGTATCGCGCTTTTTCCGGCTGGTTTGGCAAAAAAGCATGGTCGGATGCTGACCGCCGTTGGAATGTGATGTTTGCGCACAGCATGACGACACAGTTTGTTATCGGGCTTCTCCTGTATGCCGTTCTCAGCCCTATCACGACACAGGGCGTATTTCCTGCCTTTGGCGCTGCTATGAAAGACCGTATTTTGCGCTTTTGGGGTGTTGAACACATTTTTGCCATGACTGTCGCACTCGCTTTAGCACACATCGGCAATGCACGCGCCCGCAAAGGTGCAAGCGATGAAGCCAAATTCAAAACAGCCGCTATCTTCTTCACCATCGCCCTTGTCCTTGTTCTCGCCTCCATTCCTTGGTCATTCCTCAGTTACGGACGACCGCTCTTCCGTTTTTCGTAATGTACAACACAGCAATGATTATGAATAACCGTGATTTTGTGCCGTATTTGTAGTTTTAGCAAGCAGGGAATGGTATGCGCCATTCCCTCTGTTCTCCAATGAATTTATCGTCTTCTCCTTTTTCTCATTTCTTATGATTTTCCGTACCCCCCTTAACTTATGCTGCTTTGCGATACTATTGTTTTTGTCATCCTTTCTGCATCCTGATACAGCCTCGCTTTTTGCTCAAACAAATAGTCAAGGCACACGACACAAAATGATGGAGTTTCATTTTTTATCACAAAAACGGTACACAAATCCTCATGCAGACATTACTCTTTTTGCACAATTCCTACACGAAAATGCTGGAACGAGCAACCCTTCCAATCAAACATCTGTGCGCATTGGCGGGTATTGGCACGGCGATACGGTTATTGCCTCGGATACTCTTTCAATCTACAAAATTCGTTTTGCCGCGCCTCTTACGGGAAATTGGTCTTTTCGAACCACCTGCACAGACAGCACAAACACTCGTTTGCACGGTCAGAGTGGCAGCATAGAAGTTGCTCCGTACACTGGTACAAATCATCTTCTTCAGCATGGATTTATCAAGGTTGCCGAGAATAAACGAACATTGGCATACGCTGATAACACGCCATTTTTCTATCTTGGTGATACAGCATGGGAAATCACGTGTCGTTCAACGATTGACGAGGTGCGCTCATACATTTCCACACGGAAATCCCAAGGCTTTAATGCTGTACAGATAGTTGCAATGTCGCATCTGGGCTTAATTGAAGATGGTGTTGTGAATCGTTATGGGCAAGGTTTTTTCCGTCGGGGAACAAATTTCAAGATAATTAACCCTCGATATTTCGATTACTTAGACTCTATCGTTACCATGCTGAATGATAGCGGCATGATTGCAGTTATCGTTCCTTCATGGGCAAATGGCATGACGGAAGCGAATTTTCGCCCCGATTGGTTCTCGGTAATGCTGAGTAATGAAGCCGTTTTGCTCATGGGTAAATATGCTGCGGCTCGATATGCCGGAAATCATGTTATCTGGATTGTAGCAGGCGACGCAACCTACTCCACACAAGCACAGCAACAGTTTTGGGGACAGTTTGCCGAGCAGATTCACCAGATGGACGGGCGACAACACCTAACGACAGCCCACTGTCAAGGACATCGCGGAACATTTGAATTTTTTCCTAATTCAACGTCATGGCTAGATATGCAAACGTATCAATCCAGCCATTCTGTTCCATCCACCACGCCACGTGATTTAGCAAGGCGCGGCGCAAACGGTTCGCCTCTAAAGCCCCTGCTTAATGCAGAGCCTGTGTATGAAGATATTGTAACAAGTTTTTGGTCGGATAATTCTTCGTTTGACCGACGCGCCGTTTCTGAAAATGTTCGTGATGCTGTCTATGGGAGTATTCTAACAGGCGCATTAGCAGGTGTTTCCTACGGTGCTGATGGTGTCTGGCAGTGGAATAGCCGCAATCATCCAAGCACCGCTTTACGCCCACGTTTTCATGTTGATTCAGCGATACGTTTTCCTGCTGCCAGACAAATGGGCATTATGAAAAGCATCATGGAAAATTATCGTTGGTATGATTTTCAATCCTCGCAAAATCTTCTATGGCGTGCAGACCCCGTGAATGCTGTGGTGGATGTAGTTCGTCATTCTTCAGTCATTCTTGCATATTTTACCCCCAATACCCTGAATGCAGCAATTGACGTAGGACCGCTTACAGGGCAACGTTTTTTTCGGTGGCATAATCCCGTAAATGGATTACATACTGCATTTCAACCTGTTGTTGTTCCCAGTAATTTTGCTCCAACATTTACCCCCCCAACGACAACTCAAGATTGGGTTTTGGCTATTACCAATGATACAACAGTGGTAACCGAGCGAGTATTTATTAGCTCCACTCCCGGTTCTCCCATATTGCCGTTACATACCACTCTTCGCGTGTATCCTCATCCTGTAGATAATAACGGTTCGTGTAGTGTCGAATTTACGATGCTATCTCCAAGCATGATTGAATTTAGGCTTTTCACAACCAAAGGTGAGCATATTTTCACCTTACCCCCTCAGTGGTACAATACCGGAAACCATGTCGTTACCTTGAATTTACAGGGACTTTCAACGGGTGTTTATGGGCTGCATCTTCTTGAAGCAACTTCGCGGCGCATTGTACAGAAAAGTCTGCTTGTAAAACGATAAAAAAAAGCCGCCCTTGTGGCGGCTCTGTCTTTTTTTGGAGGAGTATGCGTATGCTCTGGTGATGTTCTTTCGTTGTGTTGGCTGCTCAAAGGTGAGATGCGGAGCATTTTTTCGGCGTGAATCGAAGCAGAAGCGGTCAAAACCCTTTTGCTGTCCATATCTTTTGCTATTTTCGTGCCAAAACTTTTGTGCTATATGTATCAACAATTTACTAATGAGACCGATATTGCTTCTCGCAAATATCTCACAAAACGTGTAGAAAACACTCTCAACTGTGATAGTTCTCTCATGTTTTACAATCACATCATTTCCGTGTGGTTTTCCGCAGTAGTGCTTTTTCTTCTGCCTTAAAAAAGCCTAAACCGAGAAGGAGTAGCGGGTACGCCAGTATCCATGCGCTACGGAGAAGAAAACTGCGTCCTAAACTCATGCCGCTCGTGCTGTATTCCGCTCCGACAAAAACTCCCAAACACAGCACCACTGCAAGCACAATACGCTCCCATTCGTAGCGAATGGGGTAAATTCTTCGCGTCAGGAGGTACATCAGCCCCGCACTCAGCATATATGCGCCCAACGTCGCATACGCCGCACCCCAAATGCCAAAGCGCGGAATCAGCACGAGATTCAGCACCACATTCGCCAACGCTGCCGCCCCCGTAATGCCCGGCAAATAGGCAGTGCGCTTGCGGATATACACACTTGCCGCAAAGTTTGCATACAAGCCGTTGAAATAATATGCTCCCAAGACAATCGGAATAATGGAAAGACCCGACCAATACGCCGGATTCACAAAACGACCGCCTAAAAACGGCATTCGCACGACAAACTCCATGAGCAAACTTGCCACGAGAAAAACCACACCACAAACCACCGTAAAATAGGTCAGCACCCGCGCTAGCATTGCGTAAAGAGCGCGTCGCTCTGTGCGTGTGGCTTTGCGGGAACTTTCGCGCAAGTAAAACGGCTTCCACGCATATTCAAATACCGTCACAGCCAGCATCATCGGGATTCCCAGCCGATAATTCGCTTGGTACAGCCCCACCGACGCACTATCCACAAACATTTTCAGTATTGGGCGGTCAATAACCTGCAACATCATTGCTGAAAATGCCGCCGGAACAGTCGGCAAGCCGAAGCGCAGCAGTTCTCGCAACAACGCAGCATCAAACACAATTTTTCCGCCGAGAACATAACGCTTCACTTCAGGCAATAACAACAATACACTCACAAACGAGGACAGAAGCCCCGCCAAAAATATCCCGCGAATCCCCATACGCAGCCACACCACCAATACCAGATTTGCCACGATATTCAGCACAATAACACTAAATTTCAAGAGCGCAAAGCGCTTTGAGCGAGATTCCATGCGGAGTGCAGCAAATGGCACCACAACCAAGGCATCAAAAAACGCAATCAGCGCCGCATAGACAATCATCGGCGCAATGCTTGTTTCTAAGCGGAGTGCAGAGGCAAGCGGCAAAGAAGCCACACAAAATATCAACGTCAAAACGGCACTCACAACCGCAATTCCCATTTGTGCGTGAGCAAAAACGCTGCGATTGTGGTCGGTAGTTGTTTCGATACGTGTTTTGGCAGACGTGGAATTGTGCGGTGTTTGGAAGTATTTGAAAAACGCGGAATCAAGCCCTACGGAATATATCACGTTCACAAACGCAATCAGGGAATAGAGATACGCCGTGTCGCCGAGTTCCGCTTTGGTAACGTAATTCGTGTAAAGCGGCGTAAGCAAAAATGTCAGGAATCTCCCCAAAATAGTGCTGATGCCGTACACAACAGTATCGGAGGCAAGGGAACGAAGTTTGGCAAGCATAGATTTTTGCATCGTGAAACATGAAACGTCTCTCTGAGCCGTCTTTAAGGGCAATTTTCCGCGTGAATATACATGATTTTGCACGAAAATCCGTATAATCGTGCCAAAATCGTTTCCCAACACTTATTTTTCTCGCCCACTATGACCATCGGCATTTCCAAAGCAAGCGGTTCGCCCAATTACGCTAAATACGAGGAATGGCTTCGCGCCGCAGACCCACACGTTGAATGTATTGACCTTTCATTGCTTCCTTTGCCTAAAGCACTCGAAACCCTTGCCAAATGCACAGGGCTTGTGCTGACGGGCGGTCCTGACGTACATCCGGCTCGCTACGGTAAAGAATCTGAGATTGAGCGCTGCTTCACCGATGCAGAGCGCGACGAGTTGGAATTTGCGCTGTACGCCAAAGCGAAAGACTTGAAAATGCCTGTGTTGGCAGTGTGCCGAGGTGCGCAGCTGGTGAACGTTGCCGAAGGCGGCACTCTGACGATTGATATTCCCAGCGACATCAACCCAAGCAACGAACACGCCCGCATCGAAGATACCGACGCAGAACATTTTGTCCACGTCCAGAACGGTTCTATTATCACCAAAATTTCAGGGGAGATCGAAGGCACGGTGAACAGCGCTCATCATCAAGTCGTGGAGCGCCCGGGCGAAGGCTTGCGTGTGAGCGCCATTTCCGATGACGGCATTAACGAGGCAATCGAATGGAATGATTTTGCGGGAAAGCCTTTTTTGCTGGGCGTACAGTGGCATCCTGAACGCATGAACTACGCAAGCCCTTTTTCACTGCCGCTTGCACGGCATTTTCTTTTTGAAGCGGAATCCTACAAACTGCTTTTTCAGTAGGGTTTCCCACCAAATACGCATCTGAACTGCTTCAGTATGACTTTCGGTCATAGAATTATCTCACTCCAATACACTACCGCCTGAGTGTCTCGTTTTGCAAATTTGTAAAATGAGACAGTGCCAAGTTCCGTTTGTGGAAAAGTGTCAGGTTCTTCGGACAGATTTTCGCAAAGTGTCAGGAAAACTTGACACTTTTTCGCTGAAAAGCCGCATCAAACCTCGAAAAAACACTTTGGCACGGGATTTGAACAATGTAGGGTACAGAATTGATTATTTATTGGAGTTTGGTTATGAAAACAACATCCGTTACACCTTCGCACAAAAACAACAGCATTATTACTTTGCCCCGTGTTATTATCGGCATTGTAATTCTTTGCCTTGTATTTCAAATTCAAAAAAGCAAATCGGTGGAATTGCCCAAATACACTATGCCGGAATACGTGAAACAAAGCGTTCTGGAGCGTGTAAACAGCCACCGCGCATCGGTTCATGCGCAAGAATTGACACTGAGTGATTCGCTTTCCGCAGAGGCTCGCCGCTATTGCGAGATGATTGCAAAAGGCAATCTCCAAGCGAATGTCGCAAGTGTGAATTTGAACATGGCGGCAAATTCCAACGATGTCGAAGCGTGGGACAACCGTAAAGGGATTGTTCGCAACGTTGCTGTCTTTGAGTCCACGAGCGGAAGCCCCGCTTTAGATGCAATGCGCACGTGGTTAGACAAAAACGATGCTGCTAATAACCTCGAAAATTCCAACGCTGCTTTGACAGGAATTGGCGTAGTCAAACGCGGTAACGCCTACGTTATCTGCCAAATTTTTGCCCCGCGCAAATAGGTGTAATGCCGATACAATCGCGCTTCCTTACTCGGAATACGAAATCTTCCACACAGAAAGCGCAACTGATTGACAACAAGTTCGTATATTTGGAAGTGTAAATCATTCTGTTCAACCTTGTCTCAAGGAAAAATCAATGAAAAACTTCCGTTCATTGCTTGCGGTTGCTGCTGTTGCAGCGTTCAGCTTCGGTACAGTCTATGCCGGTGGCGATAACTGCAAAGACAAAGATTGCTGCAAAACCAAAGCAGCAAAAACAACGACAAAAAAAGCAGATAAAACGACCGACAACAAAACTGCTGAAGCGAAAAAATCCTAAAGCAGAGGATGTTGAAAACAAACAAAAAACTGCATTGTTTCTGTTGAAGCAATGCAGTTTTTTTTGTGCTTGGTTGGCAAATAACGAAAACCAATTGTCGTAAATAGTTGTGCATAAACATCTGCCTTCCGTAGCAAAGATATTCTTGCCTGTACAGTATTCATGCGGTTTTCAACGATTAAGAAATCACGAATAAGCAATCATTCCGCCCCGACTGCCCGCCTTGCAATAATCATTTCCGCCACTGCCGCAAATACCGCCAACAACAAAAATAACCGCCACAATTCTGTCCCTGTACCTGCACGAAGCGTATCCATGCCGGTTTTGCGGTAATCGCTAATAATGCGGACTTGGTCTTTTTCCGGCACAAACCCTTGCAAAGCGCTTGTAATCTCGTCGTCGTTGAATGTTGTCATTTGCGATTCGGATGATGGAGGGTTTACGGCTAATGTATGCACGATTGCTCCTTGCTTACCGTCCGCACCAGTGCTGATAGCGTACACGCCCGGTTGCTGCACACCGCCCTCAAACGACAGCAGCGCACCCGATGGCGTTTGCGCTGCTTGCCGCACCGATACGGCGTTTGCAGGGTCGGTTATGCTCAGAGCCGAGCCTTTGGGAAGTTTGCCGGAAAGAAGAACTGTGACTGACTGCCCGACAACCGCCTCCGAAGCCGCAGAAACACTTGCCGTCAGATATGATGCCGCACGAAAAACAATCGGTACAAAAATTCCCGTAACAGGAAAATTACTCCAGCCCGTTATCGGCGGAGCAGCGCAGTACAGCGCCTTGCCGTTGCCAAGTTTACTTTCTGCCAAAAATGCCCCGTCGGGAAGTTCGATGAGTGCTTGTGCGGTCATGGTTTCGCGTTTCAAGGGCAGTGCTTTGAGAAAACGCGGGGATTCCACAAGGCGCTTAGAATCAGCGTTTCCGCCTTTGAATACGCCGTTAAAGAGTGGGTGCGCTTTTTCAACTGCCGTGAACTCCGCATCATTACTGGCTAAGGAGTAATCACTTGCCGAAATTTGACCAAATTTCAGTGCCGGAAGAAGCGTTGCATTGTAATTTTCCGCATCGGTGCGACTACCGCCAAAAATCATCACGCCGCCGCCATCCTGCACAAATGCTTGCAATCGGCTCACATCGCTTGCCGAAAAGCGCGGAATATCTACCAGCATCACCGCATCCACTTCATTCAGTGCCATTGCCGATAGCGCTTCGGGTGGCAAGACCGAAAGAGACGAAGCGATATTACCGGCACGCAGCGCCAACGCGAGAAATGTGGTCTCTTCGCTCGTGCCGATAACGGCAATGCGGGGCTTGGGAGGCAGCGCAAAGCCGAAATGACGGCGGTTGTCTGCTTCCAGCACATCCCCTTCCACTTCCACCGTGCAACGGACAAGCGACGACAAAGCACCGGAAGAGCTATGCCGTGCGGGTTCGGGTGCTGCCGCCGCAATAGGAACGGTGCGGGTTTCTCCGGCTGGGATATTGACCGTGCGCTGCGCAACACGCTCCCCGTTCATCACAAGGCTGACAATCACATCTTTCAAGTCTTCCGTGCCGCTATTGCGCACCCTTGCTTCAACTTCAACGGGTTTGCCGCTCTCGAAAATTCGGGTCAGCACATTCAGCGAATCTACGGAAATATTGTTTTCACCCGCTTTGGAATCAGCACCAATCGGCACAACAAAGAGCGCGGCGGATTTCGGGAAAATAGCCGTAGAATCACGCTGTGCGCCCGGGTCATCGGTCAAAATATCGGTTTGGTTGTCCGTGATGATAAAAATTTCTTGGTTGATATTCCGCGATTTTCCTAAAACCGATGAGGCAAGGCGCAGAGCCGATTCCAGCTTGCCTGTGGTATAAGAAGCGGGCGCATTTTGCACGGCTTCACCAAGTGCGCCGAAATCCCGCGTAAACTCGGTAAAACGGCGGTCATCAAGATTCGCCATTGGAATAAACGCTGCTTCGTCGCCTTCGGAGAGCGACCGAATAACCTTTAATGCTGCTTCCTTTGCTTGTTTTAGTCGCACACCGCGCTCGTCGGCAAGTTCCATGCTGAAAGAATTGTCCAAAATAATCACCACCGAGCTTTTCGCTTTTGTGCCTAAGCCCGGAAACGATGTCGGAATCGTCGGGCGAGCAAAAGCAAGCACCGCACAAACCACAATCATGACGCGCAAAAGCAACAGCAGTAATTGTGTCAGTTTCAAACGGCGAATCCGTGTTTTTTGCAGTTCTTTGAGGAATACAAGCGTACTGAAATCAACGATTTGCAGTTTGCGCAAATTAAAAAAATGCAGAAGAATAGGGATTGCGGCGGCAATCAAACCAAACAGGACGGCGGGATTGAGGAAACTCATAAATGAAGGCTCTTGATAGCTTGGGTGAATAATACAATGGCAGGTAGAATGAGGGTTGCAAGGCTTTCCTATAAGGCTTTCCTATAAGGCTGCTTATACGAAAATTGATGCCGAATTTTGGAGCATCCCTGCCCTAAAAAACGCAATCCGTACCACCGCTTAAAGAGCAGTGGTACGGAAAATAATCTCGAAAGTTCCTGAGAAATGCAGCGCTAGAGCATGAAGCCGCAACGATTACGAACCCGCGCCAAACATAGAGGCTTTCACGGTAATCGTTTCGGCGACTTTACTTCCGACAATACCTTTTTTTCCGGCAATGTTGAAATCTTTCAGCGAAACCGTAAATTCTGTTTTCACCATAGCAACATCGCCTTTTTCAACGTAGGTAATCTCAATCGGGCAGGAAAGTGGTTTGCTCACGCCGTGCAGTATGAACGTGCCTTCAGCAGTGCCCTTGGCGACACCTTTGCCGCCGCCGCTTGAAACAATCTGTACGCCCGATATTTTCTTCACTTCAAACACGATGTCCTTGTGGCTTTCTTCGTCCAGCCAATCTTTGCCTAACAGGTGTTTGTTGCGAAGCTCGATACCGGTTTGCATGGTGTTTACGGGAACAACAATTTTGCCCGTTGTGGCTTCGATGTTCGCGGGGTCAAGCGCAAAAGTACCGCTTACGCTTGCTGTACCGCTGATTTCCTCCAAAGGCGCTTTGCTGTTAAATTGTGCTTGATTATTACCGACTTTGTTATCCAATTTGATATTTTTCGTGCCTTTTGCTCCAAGATTAAATCCTGTTGCCCAGAGCGATGGAGCGGTAAAAACGATGGTTAGTGCGAGCATCGAAGCAGTGATTGTCTGCAATGTTCGGCGTGAAAGCGTGATAAATACGTGCATGAAAAGATGCTCCAAAAAAATTACGTGAAACAACATTGTTATACTTTTTCATTCAAATGTTCTTACGATTGCTGTTTTGAACGAGCCACACGAAGGCAAACCACACCAACGATAGCGCAGAGAAGGGCGGAGGGCGCTCCGTATTCCAAGCCTAATCGAAATTGCGGTTTCCATTCTACAATTTCTTCTTCGACACCGAAAGTAGGATTAACGCGCTTTGTAACAACTTGAACTTTATCTTTGGTGAGCATTTGTGAGCCGTGTGCAAACCAAACACCGATAATTCCTACGGCGAGGATGAACCAAACACCTGCTACGATTTTCCACATTATTGTTCTCTCCTTGTGTGTGATTCAGGTGAAACTCGTGTTTCATAGAGCCTGTGTGTCTATGATGCTTTTCCCCTGCGAAATGTTTATTACGAAAAACGAATTTGCACCTTTTTTGGACAAAGTGCAAGTCTGGATTCAGAATTGCACTCAAAATCGGTACTGACAATGATTACGACCGCAATGCCGCACCAAATCTTGTGCGCACAGTTTCCACAATCGCCGTGATTCCTGCTTCGACTTCAGCTTCTTCGAGCGTTTTTTCGGCAGAATTAAATTCCAGCGCAAAGGCAATACTTTTTTTGCCCTCGCCAAGCGCTTCTTTTGCGGCTTTGCCGGCAAACACGTCGAAAATCCGCACCGTGCGGAGATAATTGCCGCCGTTCTTTACGATACACTCTTGGATGTGAGCCGCATCAACACTCATTTCCACGACAAACGCAAGGTCTCGCGCAACAGTCGGGAAGGGCGAAACAGCCGCATATTTGCGCTCTTTTATGCGCGTTTGACTGAGCGCCGAAAGGTTCACCACACAAGCAACGACGGGCATTCCAATATCAAATATTTTGAGAGCGGCAGCAGAAATTTCCCCCGCGCAGCCGAAGGATGTTCCGCCAATCACCAATTCCACTGCATTTGCCGAAAAAAGCGGGTACGCCGCAAGATTCGTCAGGGGTTTGATTTCGGCGTTATTCAAACGGCAAACTGCCATAAGGCTCTCCAATACACCCTTTGCATCGTAAAAATCCGTCGGGCGCTCGGAGGCATCCCACGACTTTTGTGGCAAAATATTTCCCGTCAAAGCGGCGCAAAAGTGGCGCTCTTCCAGAACGCCGCCAATGAAGGTTTCCTGCGTTTGCGGAACGGTGTGAAAAACTGCTCCCAACTCAACAAGGCGCAAATTCTTTTGCCCGTATCGGTGATTGCGTTCCACCGTTTTGAGCATTGAAGGCAGAAGCGACGGACGCATACAGGAAAGTTCCTCACCAAGCGGGTTTGCGATGCGCACGGGGCTTTCGGAAAAAAGTGCCGCCGATTTCGGGTCAATCATATTTTGTGTTATGATGTCGGTAAAACCGTTCGCACGGAAAAACGCGCTCAATTCCTCGACAAAGGGCAGCGGCGCGTAGCGCGGAGGCGTTTGCTCGCCGCTCAAATTCACCCGTGAATGAAGCGCCGGAGCGATGTTGTCGTATCCGTGCAACCGTGCAATTTCTTCGATGCAGTCGGTTTCGGTTTCAACGTCCACGCGGTAGGTCGGAACGCGGTAAGAAGCGCTTTCATCGGTAACATTCAGCACCGTAAAACCCAGCCGCGTCAGTAATGCTCGCTGTTCCGTGCTTGGAATGTGCTTGCCGATGAGCATATCGGCACGGGCATAGCGCACCGTTACCTGCTTTTCGGGTTGTTTTGTCGGGTAAACATCTACAACACCGCTTGCAATCTGCCCTCCTGCCACCTGCTGAATCAATTCTGCGGCGCGGTCTGCGGCAAACACGACTGTTTCCATATCCACTCCGCGCTCAAAGCGGTATGCGGCATCACTGGAAATACCAAGTTTTTTTGCCGTGCGGCGAATCGAAGACGGCTTGAAATATGCCGATTCGATAAGCACATTCACCGTGCCGTCGGAAATTTCACTGTACAAACCGCCCATAATACCGCCCACAGCACTGCTTTTTTCGGCATCACAGACCATGACCATCGAAGAATCCACGGTTCGTTCTTTGCCGTCCAGTGTGGTAAATTTCTCACCGTTTTGTGCTTGTTTGATGACAAGCGTTTTTCCGGCAATTTTGTCTAAATCAAACGCATGAATAGGCTTGCCGCACTCAAGCATCACATAATTGGTAACATCCACGACATTGTTGATAGAGCGCAAACCACAAGCCGTAATGCGGTCTTTGAGCCATTTCGGGGATTCTCCGATTTTGACACCTCGCACAACCCGCCCTGCAAAGCGGTGACAGCCTTCAGTATCTTCGATTTTGACCGTAATACAATCTTCCACCTTCAGCCCGGAATCCTCTTCTACACGTGCTTCGGGCTTGCGAAGCGGCGAATGGAAATACGCAGCAATTTCCCGTGCAATGCCCAAATGACTGAGGCAATCGGAGCGGTTCGGCGTAATCGAAATTTCGTAGAGAATGTCGTCCAAGCCCAAATACCCCGCAAGCGGCTCTCCAAGCGTTGCATCGGTGGGAAGTACCCAAATGCCGTCGCTTTCCTCGCTAATGCCGAGTTCGGCTTTGCTGCAAATCATTCCGTTGGATTCCACACCGCGCAACTTGCGTTTTTCAATCGTAAAGCCGCCATTCGGCACAAGAGCACCGGAAAGCGCAACAGGGACTTTCTGCCCCGCAGCCACATTCGGAGCGCCGCAGACAATCGTGTTCACCGTACCGCCGCCCACAGCAACCGTGCAAACCGAGAGTTTATCAGCGTTGGGGTGTTTTTCTTTGGTGAGGACTTCGCCAACGACAAAATTGTGAAGTTTTTCGCCCGGGCGTTCTATTTTCTCGACTTCCAAGCCGAGCATCGTCAAAATGCGCTCCAATTCTTCGGGCGTTGCGGAAAAATCAACAAGTTCTTTGAGCCAACGTTGGGAAATAAGCATACAAATTCGGTAAATACAGGACAAATAGTGTTTTTCAGAACAAAAATACAAAATGCCGCACGTTTCGCACAGTCGTTTTCGTGATTTATTCTTGAAAACACGATGTAATCAAGGTTTTAGACAAAAAAGAGTATTTTTACCGATGAAAATTCTTTGTAATCACCGAAACTTTTGTATTTTCCGCCTGTCATAATTCACACTATTCATTCTTTTTAGTCGGGAGAGGTAGTTATGCGTAAACTATTCGCAGTTGTTATTGTGGGAGCAATTCTTTCATTTGCATCGGTTCAAACCACGCAAGCACAAGTAATGAAAAAGGGTACAAGCATCGTGGATGCAGGTGTTGGTCTAGGTTGGGCTATATCACCCTTTGTAAGCTATGAATACGGCTTGACCGAGAAAATTGGCGTTGGACGCTTTGGTCTTGGTGGTACAGTTTCGGCTGCTTTGTATTCGGGTGGGACATGGCTCACAATTGGTCCAGAAGTCCGCTATCACTTTGATTTTGGTACTTTTCCGCCCAAAGACTGGGATTTATTTGCTGGTCTGGGGCTTTATTATTACAACTGGCTTGGATATTCAGGAGATTATACGCCATTATACTTTGGCTACCATATTGGTGGACGCTATTATTTCAGTGAGAAACTTGGAGCTACTGTTCTTTTAGGTGGCGGTGGTGGCTTTGGTGTAAGCATTGGTATCAGTTTCAAATTGTAATTGCAATAAACGTTTTTTCAAAACCGCTTTTACCGCATCGTGTAAAGGCGGTTTTTTTTTATTTTGTAGCTTCAAAAAGCGCTTAACCACAGCACGTTTCAGCATTTTTTTCGGTGGTGTTGTATGAATAACGTTGTTGCATCACAACTTGTTGCGCATCCGCGACTGAACGAACTCCGCGAGGAGCGGCGAACGCTATTGCAGCGTTTAACCGATATTGTTCGTGAGATTCATGACCTCAAAGAGCGCGTATTACCTGCCTTGCTGACCGAATACGACAAGCATTTTCGAGAATTTGAAATAACGCTCCAAGAAAAAATGCTGCTCACCGCAGAAATGGTGCGCCGCGAAGAGCTGTTCCGTCTGAAATTAGGGCGCGGGGAAAAACTCACAGAAGAGATGATTCGTGCGGTGAATACAGTGGTGGACAAAGAATTTGAACGGATGAAAAAACGCTTTCAAGAAGCATTTTCCATGAGCGCGGAAGAGCGCGAAAAAGCAGCCTCCGAGCGCTCTCAAAAGCATAACGACAGTGATTTCACGAAACTGTATCGTTCAATTGTCAAAAAGCTGCATCCCGACGCTTCGGTAAGGGAAGAAGGAGGACAAACCGATGCGAACTCACGTGAGAGCGATGCTTCCCAAGCAGCAACAACACCCTTTGAACAATTTTGGCAATCCGCACAAGAGGCATACAACAACCGCAATTTGCGCGAGTTACAAGCCATTTATGACCTTGTTGTTTTGGCGGAGGAACGGGAAGATTACACCACAGTTGCATCGGCGGAAGAGCATTTGCAGCAAGAAATCATGCGGCTTCAGAGCCGTTTGCGCAATGAAGAGCGCCGTTTGCGGGAAATCGTGAATAATCCGCCCTACACCCTGCGAGACCTGATGAAAAGCCCAACGTGGCTGGAACAGGAGCGCTCCTCGTTCCGAAAGAACATTGCCGAAAAAGAGCGTGATTTCGAGCGCTCCAAGGCTTTTCTGGCATCCATCAATGCCCTGGATTCAAACCTTGCTTCAACGCCCTCGTCCTTTGCCGAACAAGAAGCATTTACCAATGATTTTATGGCGAATACCTATTTCAACAATCGTTAGGCAATTTTGCGCGAATGAGGTCTAGTCCGCTTGCAAAGTCGGCTACTCTTGCAATTTCTCAGAATTCAACACCAAAGGAAAAAAAATTGTTTACCAAGCAATAATAACAACAATTTTCCTTTGTGAACGTTGTGAGTAAAAGAACAAAGTTGTATATTAAAAATTCAACCCCCATTTTTACGCAGTTTTCTGACCAGACCCACTTTGAGCGAGGATTACGTCTATGCAAACAGCTTTTGACAAAGGCACCGACAAACGTGAACAAGGCTCCGGCAACGAAGAAGTCTTGCAGCTTGTGAGTTTCACGCTTGGCAAAGAAGAATTCGGTATTGATATTCTTCGTGTGCAGGAGATTAACCGAACTTCGTCCGTAACGCGCGTTCCGAATTCACCACACTTCATCGAAGGTGTTATCAACCTTCGGGGAAAGGTAATTCCGATTGTGGATTTACGGAAGCGCTTCGGGATGCCGCCGTCGCAACATGACAAGAATACGCGAATTATTGTTGTGGAAATTCTCTCCAAAACTGTCGGTTTTATCGTAGATTCTGTACGCGAAGTGTTGCGTATTCCCCAAAGTGTTGTGGATCCGCCACCGCCGATTGTAGCAGGCATCAGTTCAGATTATATCGAAGGTGTCGGCAAAATGGACGACCGTCTTCTTATTTTACTGAACCTTGAAAAAGCGCTATCATCCGCAGAACTACAAGCATTGTAAATCACGCTACCAACCTGTTTCTGTGCCTCTTTTGTGTAGGCACGGTGTTACTATTGGTTTGACCATTGGCTTTTCATCAACGTTTCGCATTGCGTTGTTTGCTTTTTGAGAAATTGTGAACGTTTTTAGCGTGAAAGTTTTCTTGCCTCAACGCTGAACTATCAACACTACGCCGATTATGAGTGTACAAGACCGTATTTCCACCATGCTCACTGCAACCGATGCTGCCGTACGCCGCCGCGCAGCAGAGGAGTTTATGGGACTGAACAGTGCTTCCGATGAGGTAATCACTGCCTTCGCAAAGGGACTGAGCGACGAGGACAAAGGCGTACGAGATATTTGCGCGCTTGCGCTAATGCGTTTGGGTAATGACGCGACACACGTCAATGCGCGGTCTGTCGCCCAAGCAATCGCCCCCCTTATCACGCACGAGGACATTGAAGTCCGCAATCTTGCCGGAGATGTTCTCATTAAACTTGGCTCTGATGCCGTAGATGCGCTCTACCCCTACTTACAAGACAGCAAAGCTGACAATCGTAAATTTGCGTGCGACATTGTCGGACTGAGCAATAATCCCGCCGCCATTCCTCATGTTCGTGCTATTCTGACCGATGAAGACGACAACGTGCGATGTGCGGCTGTTGAATCGCTGGGATTCCTCAAAGCAAGCGACCTTTTGGGTGATATTATTGCGATGTACGACGATGAAGCAGTACGCCCGTATGTCATTGCTGCTATTGGCAATATCGGAGGCAAACAAGCTCAGGAGTTTTTGCTCAAAATTATGGATGAACCCGATGAGTTTGCTCAAATTGCTGCTGTAGATGCGCTTGCGGTATGTGCTGATGAAATCGGAATTGCTCATAAATTACTTGCTCTTTTACCCAAAGCAGGCGAAGATGTACAGGCAGTTTTGCTGAGAACAATGTACAGCATCGCCTTTCGTCTGCAAGTTGCGGTGGAACTGCCAAAAGATATGCGCCATATTGCGCAGCAAGCACTTACCGACGATGACCCAGACACACGCATTGCTGGTCTGTTGGCGCTTGGTCAAAGCTACGAAGAAGAGGATATTCCTGCTCTCTTACACGAAATCAAGCAAAACAATCCCGAAACGCAGCAGCATATTTTATCGGTCGTACTAAGTAATTCCGCGCCTGCTATGGCGAGGGAATTTTTTGACCGCGTATTTACTGCACTGTTAGAAGCAAATCTCCACATATCGGAGCTGCTCGGCTTTTTAACGGCACTCGTACCGAATGTTGCGGGTGAAAATGCCGCGATTGCACTCCAAGCCGTCATGCGGCAGTACCAAGACGTTATTCAAGACCATCGCCGCGAAATCGTCGAATTTTTACTTGCTGTGAGCCGCGACGAGGCGATTCGACTGCTTTCAGATGAAATTACATCGGGGCAACAGCATCGCATCGAAGACGCAACACAGTTTGCGGAATTTTATAATATTCGAGAGATTGTTTTGCCATAAACGACGTTTTTATGCTATCCTGAGCATGATGGGGTGTTGCTGAGCAACCACACGTGCTTTGCTTTCTTAATGCTTGTCCACGCATTTGTACCACATGGCTTCTGATTTGTTTGATAAATTTCGCTTTGGTCAAGGTTCACAAGGAATGAATCACCGCCCAACGCCTTCGCAACCTGATTCCACAGAATCGGACAAGAGCGATGCGTCCGGCACGGTCAATAATGACAAAGCACCGTCATCCGGCAGCAGCCTGTACGATAAAAGCCAACTCGGACAAATTTTTATCCCACCTTCGCTTCTTTCGACAGACAACGCCAACGCGCCCAAAATGGATGAAGCGACGTTCAGAAAATTCCGTGATTTTATCTACGAACAATGCGGAATTTCCTTCACGGAAAACAAAAAGTATCTTCTCGAAGGACGCATTGCAAAGCGCTTAGAAGCCCATAATTTGGCAACATTTGACGATTATTTCCGCCTCATTTCTACGTCTGCTTCCGCCCGCGAGGAGCTTCCAAGCCTCTTTGAAGTCGTAACGATTAACGAAACATATTTTTTTCGTAATCCTCCGCAATTTGAGGCGCTTGAACAGGTGATATTACCGGAAATTCTGGCTGCTAAACAAGCACAAGGCAATAAAAAACTTCGTATTTGGAGCGCTGCATCGTCCTCCGGTGAAGAGGCATATACAATGTCTATGCTGATATTGGAGCGCATCAAACCTCAATTCCCGGGCTTTACGTTTGAAATTGTTGGTAGTGATATTAACACTGCAGTTTTGGAAAAAGCGCGTTCCGGTGTGTTCAAAGAATACTCTGTGCGCAATATGCCCGCACACTATTTGAACAAGTATTTTACCCGTGACGGCGATAAATATATTCTCACACCCGAAGTGCGCAGTCAGGTAAAATTTATGTGCGTTAACCTTTACG
>VYMD01000068.1_pt1 | contig 31899 bp, 29 predicted proteins | sample 5115311 | NCBI WGS metagenome assembly VYMD01 (sample SAMN12291779, study PRJNA351875) | freshwater metagenome | isolation source: freshwater lake | place: USA: Michigan, Wintergreen Lake | collected 2013-08-08
TGGCAACACTTGTCGGCATCGACCTCGGGGGCCGCACCACCGGCCGAACGGCGCTGGCGGTGCTGCGCGGCAGCACGGTCGAGATCATGGGCCCCGCGCGCGTGGCCGAGGCTGTGCTGGCCCGCGACGAGCAGATGCTCGCCCTGCTGCTAAGCCTCGATGCTGACCTTATCGGCGTCGACGCCCCACTCAGCCTGCCCGACCCCACGGCGCCCGACTACCTGTACCGCCCCGGCGACCGCGCCCTGCGGGCCCTCTCCCCGTTTACCCTCGGCGAACTGACCGCAAGGGCCATGCACCTTCGTGCCGCCTATGCGCGGCAGCGCCCCACGCCCTGGATCGAGGTTTACCCCAAAACCGTCGTCGAGTTCCTGATCGGCTCAGCTAAAGGGTATAAGCAGAGCGAGCCCGCCCAGCGTGCGCTGGCCGAGCAAGTGGGCCTGCGCTACGCCTGGTCACTCACAGGTGACCCACCGGTGGGCGACGCCGCTGATGCTCTGCTCGCCCTAGTGGCCACCTGGCACTACCATACCGGGACCTACCGCGACGTTTCGACCACTGAAACGCCTTTCGTTATTCCGGTGTAGTCGAGAGAGGCACCCCAAATGCGGTTAGGCAGACCCCATTTGGCGCGAACTTCGCGTTCTCTTAACTATGGCATTACCCAAAGGCAGCAACCCCAGCGCCCCCCGCAGCACCGGAGCGCGTAAGTTCGACCCTGCGCCTGGCCACAGCAATGGCCATGACCTCGTCGTATCTGCCCCCATGGCCACCACCGCCACCCGCACCGCTGCCCGCCGCCACCTGTTTAACCGTGAGCTGAGTTGGATCCGCTTCAACGAGCGTGTGCTCGAAGAAGCCCAAGACAAGCAGCACCCCCTGCTCGAGCGGCTCAAGTTCATCGCGATTTTCAGTTCGAACCTCGACGAGTTCTTCCAGATCCGCGTGGCTGGGGTCAAAGAGCAGATCAACGCCGAGATCGTCGAGCGCACCGTCGATGGCCTGACCCCCATCAAGCAGCTAGCGCAGATCAACGCCATGCTGCACCCGCTGGTCGAGCTGCAGAGCAAGCTGCTCAGCACCGACATCCTGCCCAAGCTGCGGCACAAGGGCGTGAGCATCGTACCCTACAACAGGCTCGACGACGACCAGCGCGCGGTGCTCTCGCAGATGTTCGTCGAGAAGATTTTCCCGATTCTGACGCCGCTGGCCATCGACCCGGCCCACCCCTTCCCGAAGCTGCGGGGCCTAGGGCTGAATCTGCTCGTCACCCTGCGCAGCCCGGGGCGCCGCGCCGACAAAAAGATCGCCGTCGTGCCCGTGCCGACAATGCTGCCGCGTTTTTACCCCTTCATCGACAAGGCCGAGGGCAAGTATCAGTTCGTGCTGCTCGAGCAGATCATCGAGGCGCACCTCGATCAGCTCTTTCCGAACATGAAGGTGATCGACGTGTCGGTCTTCCGCTTGACGCGCAACGCCGACCTCGACATCTCTGAGGCCGAGGCCGACGACCTGCTCAAGCTGATCGAACGTGAGCTGCGCAAGCGCCGTCTAGGCTCGGTCATCCGCCTCGAGGTGCACGAAGACATTCCTGCCGCAGGCCTCGAGTATCTCAAAGACGCGCTCGACCTCACCGACCAAGACATCTACCGCATTCCGGGCCTGCTCGGCCTCGAGAGCCTGTGGAAGCTCATCGACCAGGTCGATCTGCCCGAGCTGCGCGACGAGCCCTTTACCCCCTCGCTGCACCCTGTGGTGGCCGAGCACGACTCGATCTTCGACGCCATCGCCGATCAAGACATTCTGCTGCACCATCCCTACGACAGCTTTCACCCTGTGGTCGAGCTGATCGAAGAGGCTGCCAACGACCCGCGCGTGGTGGCCATCAAGCAGACCCTTTACCGCCCCTCGGGTCGCTCGGCCATCGCGCTCGCGCTCAAAGAGGCCGCCCTCAACGGCAAGCAGGTGACCGTGCTCATCGAGCTCAAGGCCCGCTTCGATGAAGAGACCAACATCCAGTGGGCCAAAGAACTCGAGCGCGTGGGCGTGAACGTAGTCTATGGCATGATCGGCCTCAAAATTCACTGCAAGATGACCCTCATCCTGCGGCAAGAAGAATCGGGCCTGCGCTACTACACCCACCTCTCGAGCGGCAACTACAACGAGCGCACCGCCACCCTCTACACCGATCTGGGCCTGATGACCTGCAACAAGGAAATCGGCCAAGACGTGTCTGAGCTGTTCAACCTGCTTACGGGCTATTCTCGGCAGGAGCAGTGGCGTCACTTGCTCGTGGCTCCGATTAACATGCGAAAGCGCTTCGTCGAGTTGATCGATGCCTGCATCGCGGCGCATTCGCCCGATAAGCCCTCGCGCATTCAGCTGGTGATGAACGCGCTCGTGGACGAAGACATGATCGCCGCCCTCTACCGCGCCTCGCAGGCGGGGGTCAAGGTCGAGGCCGTCGTGCGCGGCACCTGCTGCCTCGTGCCGGGCGTGCCCGGCGTGTCGGACAATATCAGCGTGCGCAGCGTCGTCGGCCGCTTTCTTGAACACGTGCGGCTCTACTGCTTCGAATACGGGGATCAGAACCTCGTCTTCAGCGGCAGCGCCGACTGGATGCCGCGCAACCTAAACCGTCGCGTCGAGGTCGCATTCCCTATTCACGACCCCGACCTGCGCCGCAAAGTGCTCGATATCATCCGCGTCATGCTCGCCGACACCGAGCAGGCGCGCGTGCTGCGCCCCGATGGCAGCTATCTGCGCATCGCTGACCTCGAGATCGAGCCCCGCGAGCGTCTATCAGCCCAAGAGTTCTTTTTGGGCAAGGCTGAGGCCCGTCAGCGCCTGATCGACACGACGCACAATACCGATTAATAGGGCGCAACTCCTTCAGGGCTTTTGTCGTTATTGTCGGGATGGAGCGTAAGGCTAAGTTCCCCCCCGCGTCAGCCGAACTGGCCGATACCCCCGCCACGCTCGATAGCGCGACGCTAGAGGCCGAGGCGCCCGCTGCCCTCGGGCCCGATGGCGCCACCGACCTGACCGCAGCCGAGGTCGTCGACCCTGAGCGCAAAGCGGCCAAAGACCTGCTCTTCGAGACCGAGCTGCTGCCCCATGTGCGCTCGCTCTACCACTTCGCTTACCGTCTCGCGAACGACGAAGACGACGCCAATGATCTGGTGCAAGACACCTTCCTCAAAGCCTATCGCTTCATCGACAGCTATGAGAAGGGCTCGAATGCGAAAGCCTGGCTTTTCCGCATTCTCAAGAACTCCTTCATCAACAACTACCGCAAGGCCTCGAAGGAGCCGAACAAGATCGATTACGAAGAGGCCGAGACCTTTCTCAACACGGGCAAATCGAGCTACAGCGACTCGATCGACGGCAATGACAAGCTCTTTCGTGGGCTGATCGGCGACGAGGTGCAGCGTGCCCTGGCCAGCCTGCCGGTTGACTTCCGTGCTGTGATCATCCTCTGCGATATCGAAGAGTTCACCTACGAAGAGATTGCCAAAATCGTGGACATCCCGATCGGCACCGTGCGCAGCCGCCTGCACCGGGCCCGCAAAATGCTGCGCGAGCAGCTCGTGCAATACGCCCTCTCGATGGGCTACGATGTGGCCGACTAACGTTTAATGGGGAACTTCCCCGTTCCTCTAGTGTTCTGTACTTTAGCCAAGCACCGTATGCGAGGCAACTTAGACTAAGTCCATGGAAGTGCCCAAGGTTGGCGTACACCGCCCAGGGTCGCCTTACAGCGACAACGAATGCGATGAGATCATTAGCAAGCTCGAGCAGTTGCTAGATGGCGAGCTCGACGTGAACAAGAATCAAGCCTTCATCGAAAAGCTCAATTCGTGCGAATACTGCCTTGAGCAATACAAAATCGAGAAGTCCATCCGCTCGATGATCAAGTCCGGCTTTCAGAACATCATGGTCTCAGCCAACCTGATCAAGAACATCAAGAACAGCATTCGCCAGGCCCGCGCCGGCGAGGGGGGCCGCTGAGTCTCATCCGCCACCGGCGGCATCCGTTAAATCTTGTCTTCATTCCCTTAGGCCCCGCCTAGACGGGTACCTTTGTGCCCGCGTCTGACGATCAACAGCATGGAATTTGATGGCTTTTGGGACTTCCTCGGCAAGCTCGTGCACCCCGAGAGCATCATTCGTGTGGGTGGCATCGTGCTGCTGGGCGCCGTCATCTTCGCCGAAACTGGCCTGCTCGTCGGCTTTTTCTTGCCGGGCGATTCCCTGCTTTTTACGGCGGGTCTGCTGACCGCGCTCGGCGTGCTCGACCAGCCCATCTGGGCAGTGGTGCTAACCATCGCACTGGCTGCCGCTGCGGGCGATCAGCTCGGCTACTACATCGGCTATCGCACGGGGCCGCTGGTGTTCAAGCAAAAGGAGTCACTGCTGTTCAAGCCTGAGTACGTCTCAATCACGCGCAGCTTTTTTGACAAATACGGTGCACGGGCCATCGTGCTCGGCCACTGGATGCCCATCATCCGCACCTTCCTGCCGGTCATGGCTGGGGTGGCGCGGTTGCCCTATCCCAAGTTTCTGCTCTTTACCACGATCGGCAGTTGGGCCTGGGCCCTCGTGCTGACCCTGGCGGGTTACTTCCTCGGCAATCAGATTCCGTGGATCAAAGACTACCTCGAATACATCATCATCGGCTTCATCGTGGTGACCACGGTGCCGGTGATTCGCACGTTCCGCCGCGAGGCGCGGCTGCGGCGTGAGGCGGCAGCCCGCGAGGGGGCTCAGACTGAGCCCACCGAGGCTCAATAGGAGCGCTCGTCGCGGCCGTCGAGGTAATTCAAGAAAGCCTGGTTCACCACCCGGTTGCCGCCAGGGGTGGGATAGTCACCGGTGAAGTACCAGTCGCCGCGGTGGTTTGGAATCGCTTTGGCCAGATTCGCCACGGGCTGGAAGACCACCTTGACCTCGCACTCGAAATCAGGCGACGACAGCATCTCGGCGATGCGGGCGCTGATCTGCTGCTCAGAGAAGGGGGCGTAGATGGCCTTTACGGCGTTCTCGCTCTCGAGGTTGCTATCCGCCTTTAGCTCGAGAATGCGGCGGCGCGTAGCCTCGATCACCTCGCTCTGCCCAGTGGCCTTGAGCAGCTCGATCGCGGCCTGGAAGGCAATGAAGCGCCCGATCTGGCTCATGTCGATGCCATAGCAGTCGGGGTAGCGAATCTGAGGCGCTGACGACACGATGACGATGCACTTGGGCTTGAGTCGGCTGAGCATGCGTAGGATGCTCTGACGCAGGGTCGTGCCGCGCACGATCGAGTCGTCGATGCACACCAGTGTGTCGACGCGGGGGTGCAGCGTGCCATAGGTGATGTCATAGACGTGCGCTGCCATTTCGTTGCGCGCGGCGTCACCGGTGATGAAGGTGCGCTGACTCGTGTCTTTGTGAATCACCTGCTCGACACGGATGCGCGTGGCCAGAATCTCTTGCACTCGCCCGGGCTCAATCGGTGCGGGCAGGGCGGCGATGGCTTGCGCCTTGCGGGTATTGAGCACGTCTTCCAGCTCTTTGAGCATACCCCAATAGGCTGCCTGAGCCGTGTTGGGGATGTAGCCGAACACTGTGCGGTCGAGGTCATGCCCGATAGCCTCGAGCACATTGGGTGTCACCAGGCGTCCAAGCTGGATGCGCTCGCGGTAGATATCGGCATCTGACCCACGCGAGAAATAGATGCGCTCAAACGAGCACGAGCGTGGCTCCTGCGGCTCGGCGAAGGCCCGCAGCTCAGCGCGCCCGTCGGCCTTGATGACCAGCACATGTGCGGGCGGCACCTCTTGCACGTTGAGGATCGGCACGTTGAAGGCCGTAGCCAATGCCGGGCGCTCGCTGGCCACCGCCACCACCTCGTCGGTCTCGATGAAGTAGGCCGGCCGAATGCCCCGAGGGTCGCGCGCCACAAAGGCATCGCCGTGGCCGATCAGGCCCGCCATGGCATAGCCTCCGTCCCACGACTTGGCGGCGCGGCGCACCACAGCGGCAGGGTCTAGTTCGGCGGCGATGCGAGCCGAGATGAGGCGATTCTCCAGCCCCTCAGCCTTGAATTTGTCAAAAAGCGCCTGCACCTCGCTGTCGAGAAAGTGCCCGAGGCGCTCGAGCGCCACCACCGTGTCGGTGCTGCGAATGGGGTGCTGGCCGAGCTCGACCAGGCGCTGGATCAGCTGCTCGACATTGGTCAGGTTGAAGTTGCCCGCCAGCACGAGGGTGCGGCTCTGCCAGTTGTTCAGGCGCACCACCGGGTGCAGGTTCTCGACGTGGATGGCCCCCTGGGTGGCATAGCGCAGGTGCCCCAGATAGAGCTCGGCGGCATAAGCGAAGCGCTGTTTGAGCAGGTCAGGCCGCTTGAGCAGCTCGGGCTCTTTGGCGCGCAGCTCGGCTAGGCGTCCATACACCTTCTTGAAAAGCGCCTGCCACGGCGGGCTGGGCTCGAGCATGCGCTCGTGGTGCAGATAGGGCTGACCGGCGTCTGGGTTGAGCTTGATGGCCGCAATGCCGGCGCCGTCTTGGCCCCGGTTGTGCTGCTTGCTCATGAGCAGATACAGCTTCTCTAGGCCCCAGAGGGCAGAGCCATAACGCTCGAGGTAATGGTCGAGGGGCCTGCGCAGGCGAACCAGCGCGAGGCCACACTCGTGGCCTAAGGGGTCGGTCACAGGGTGGGGCGAGTGCGCAAAGGTAGTGGGCGGATAGAACGGCCGGGCTAGAGTCTAGCGTATGTAGCGTAGGCCAGGGCCCCGCCACCGTGTTCCGTACCTTTACCGCATGTCCACTTCGGCTGCACCACTGCCCGTTGAACCCTTGCAGCTCGTGCGCCCCGCACGCCGCTTCGTGCCCGCCGACCTGAACGTCGAAGACTGGCCGAGCCTCGAGGCCCTCTACCGCAGTCTGCAGCAGCGGCCGCTCGACAGCCTCGAGCAGCTCAAGGCCTGGCTAGCCGATGCCGACGAGCTGCGCCGCGCCCTGCAGGAGGAAATGGCCTGGCGCTACATCCGCATGACCTGCGACACCCAGGATGCGCGTGCAGTTGAGGCCTATCGCAGCTTCGTCGAGCATGTCAGCCCCCGCACCGCGCCAGAAGAGCACCGGCTCAATGAGCGCTTTGTCAGCTCACCAGCGTTCGTGGCCTTCGAGGCTCTAGGCCCCGCCGAGCGGCTCTATGCCCGTCGTGTCAAAGCCGCCATCGACATCTTCCGCCCCGAGAACGTTGCCCTGCAGAGCCAGATCGACCTTAAGGCGCAGGAGTATGGCGCCCTCTCAGGCGCGCAGACCATCACCCACGACGGCCACACCCTCACCCTGCAGCAGGCCTCGGCCTATCTCGAGCGCACCGACCGCGCCGAGCGCGAGCAGGTGTGGCACAAGATCGCCGAGCGCCGTCGAGCCGACCTCGATCCCCTCGATCGTCTGTTTGACAGCCTGCGCGGCCTGCGGCATCAGGTGGCCCTGAACGCTGGCTATGCGAGCTATACCGACTACCGCTTTGCCGAACTGGCGCGCTTTGACTATGGCCGTGCCGAGTGCAGCGCCTTTCACGACGCGATCGCGGGGGCCATCACGCCGCTCTATGCCGAGCTGAACGCCGTGCGGGCCCGTCGGCTTAAGCTCGACACCCTGCGCCCGTGGGACCTCGCCGTCGACCCCTTTGGCGACCGTCCGCTGCACCCCTTTGGCTCTGATGACGAGCTGGTCGAAAAGAGCGTGCGGCTCTACCACGGCCTGCGGCCCGAACTCGGCCAGATGGTGGCCACCCTGCGGAGCATGGGCCACCTCGACCTAGGCTCGCGTGTGGGCAAGGCCCCCGGCGGCTACAACTATCCCCTGCTCGAGACGGGTGCGCCCTTCATTTTCATGAACGCCGTCGGCACCCAGAGCGACCTGACCACGATGGTGCACGAGTTGGGCCACGCCATTCACTCGTTCCTCACCCGCGACCTCGCGCTGTCAGCCTATCAAGACTGCCCCAGCGAGGTGGCCGAGCTCGCCTCGATGGCCAGCGAGCTTATCTCGATGGACCGCTGGGGTCTGTTCTACCGCGATGCAACCGACCTGCGCCGCGCCCAGCTCAACCAGATTCTGCGCACGCTCACCATCCTGCCGTGGATCGCGACTGTCGACGCCTTCCAGACCTGGGTCTACGATCACCCACAGCACACTCGCGCTGAGCGCGAGGCCACGTGGCTGCAGCTGCACCGGCGCTTCTTTGGCGAGAGCGTCGATTGGTCAGGCCTCGACCATGAGCGCGCCTATCAGTGGCACCGCCAGCTGCACATTTTCGAGCTGCCCTTCTACTACATCGAATATGGCATCGCCCAGCTCGGGGCCCTGCAGGTGTGGCGCCGCGTCAAGCAAGACCCCACCACCGGCCTCGAGGCTTATCTCTCGGCCCTGCGCCTGGGCTACACGCGCCCCATCCCCGAGATCTACGCCACCGCGGGGGTGCGATTCGATTTTTCGGCCGAGATGCTCGCCGACCTCGTCGGCTTTGTTAAAGCTGAGTTAACAGCGCTCGGCTACTTTGACCCAGCATGAGCCAGCTGCTGATCATCGACCGCTTTGAGAAGGAGTTCGTCGAGGCGGCCATCCGCATGGATTTCGCCGGGGTGGCCTATCGCCCCGACATCACCCGCGACGACCTGCTGGCCGCTAAGCATCAGGCGCAGGTGCTCGTGCTCAAGAGCAAGACCGTGATCGACGCCCCCCTGCTGGCCGCCCTGCCCAAGCTCAAGCTCATCATCCGCGCAGGTGCGGGCCTCGAGCACGTGGACCTCGACGCCTGCGCCCGTCGGGGCATTCGCCTCGAGGCCACCCCTGGCGCCAACGCCCAAGCTGTGGGCGAGCATGCGCTAGGCATGCTACTCAGCATCCTGAATAACCTCAACCGCGCCGACCGCGAGCTGCGTCAGGTCATCTGGCGCCGCGAAGAAAACCGTGGCCGCGAGCTGCAGGGGCGCACCGTCGGCCTGATTGGCTATGGCCACACGGGGCGTGCCTTCGCGCGGGTGTTGTATGGCTTCGAGTGCACGGTGCTGGCCTATGACAAATACCGCACGGCGTATAGCGACACCTATGCGCGTGAGGCCTCGATCGACGAAATCCAGGCGCGAGCCGATGTGCTGAGCCTGCATGTGCCACTGACCGACGAGACGCAGCACCTGGTGAACGCCGACTTCCTCGCCCGCTTTCGCCAACCGATCATCCTGATGAACCTCGCGCGGGGGCCGGTGCTCGACACTGCCGCCCTCGTGGCCGCGCTCGAGTCGGGCCGCATCATCGGCGCCTGCCTAGATGTGTATGAAAACGAACGCTGGGACACGCTGACCGAAGCCCAAGCTGACGCCCTCAATGCCCTCATCGTGCGCGACGACGTGCTGCTCACCCCCCACATCGGCGGCTGGACGGTCGAGTCGGCCCAGCGCATCAACCGCGCCGTGCTCGACCATTTGACGCGCTACTTGCACGACACCACCGCATGATCCGATTCATATTCATCGCCTGTGTGGCCTGTGCCAGTTCGGCGGCCGCGCAGCGCACGGTGCTGGCTGACGTCAACCTCGTCATCGGGGGGCCGATGGCCCGCAGCGGCGCCGGGGTGACGCAGAGCCTCTGGGGCGACAGCTCGGCCACCGTGCGCTGGTTCGCCGGGCGCGTGTGGCGCGACACGCTGCTGGTCGACACGCTCAGCGCACTGCTGCATGGGCGGCTATCAGCCCACCTGGGCACGGCCATTATCCTTGCGCCGCGCAAAGGCAACCCCGCCACCGTGCGCCCCATGACCGCCAACCCCAGCTGGGGGCGCGACGAGATGCTGCGCCGCAAGAACCGCATCGGCGCCCTGCCCGACCTGCTGCTCAAGCAGGCCCTAGTCGACCCCCAGCTCAGGCCCGACCGGGTGATCATCATCGACTGCCGCATCGACCGCGACGTGCAGGGCGACGGCGCGGGCAAGCTAACCGACCGCGCCGCGCGTGAGCGGGCCGTGGTGAGCCTCGTGATCGAGGTCTATGACCGCACCGAGCGGCGCATGGCGCGCGCAGCCGTCGAGGGTGTGACCAACGACCGCTGGAAGTATTATCAGCGCATCATGGGCCTGCGGCAGCAAGACACCTCGCTCACCGGGCGCGAAATCGCCGACCTCGTGCGGCTGGCCTTGGACAAGGCCCTGCCCAGACTCAAGCTGCGCTAGCGCTCTGGCGCCACAGCGCCCACAGTTCGGCTAGCACCAGACCCAGCCCAAAACCCATCACGGCCGGCAGGAGCACAAACCACAACAGTCGCGGATAAAACGGCCGCGAAGGAGGCAGAAAGGCCGCGGTGACAAACGTGCTGCGCAGAGTCTGCCGCTCAGCCTGTAGGTCGCGCAGCTGCTTGAGGATAACCACCACCTCGGCGCCTGAGCTCAGGTCGCCCAAAGCCTCAGCGTTGCGACCGCTGCGCAACACGCCGGCCGCTAGGGTGCGCAGGCTGTCGAGCGTGCGCAGCTCACGACGCAGGGCTTGCTCGTTCGCGTTCAGCGCCTGCTGGCGCACACGCCGCAGCGAGTCAACCAGCGGCGACGACGACACATAGCGCGGCAGCGCCAGCGTGAGCGAATCAAACATAGCCGGGTCGGTCACGTCGGCTACCACATAGACATCATACACCTCATTGGCATCATCTGGCTGAATGTATTTCGGCTGTTTGACGTCTAGCTTTTTGAGCTGACGCGCCTGCGTGCGCGAGAGACCCAGCGCCCCAGCCACCGCCACACTGTCGTCGTCGCGTACCGCCTGCTTGAGTTTCTCGAGTACGTTGACCGTGGTGGCTGATTTGAGCAGATAGCTGCGCAGCGTGGTCTCGGCCCGATACTGCCGCGGCAGCAGCAGATAGGCCGCTAGACCCAGCAGCGCGAGCAACACGGCCCCCGCCAGACCGGCCCGGCCGCGCCTGCGCAGATAGGCGAATAGGTCGAGCAGCGCTTGACGAGGACTGTAGTCAGATGCCATGGGGGTGGGCGTGCTTAGTGGGCTTGAATGCAGCGCAAGATGCACCGCCCGGCCATGCGAAGCTCAACCCAGCACGGCTGCATAAGCGGTGGCGGTGGCCTGGGCCGCTGCTGCCCAGGTGTAGCGCCGCAGCACCTCGTCGCCGAAGCCCTGAGGGGGGGGCGTAGCCATCGCCTCGAGCACCGCCGCACGAATCGACGCCAGGTCATCGGGGTCGCAATAGACCGCCGCCGAGCCAAAGTAATCGCGCACGTCGCCACGATCGCCCACCACGATGCGCGTGCCGAGTGCCGCCGCCTCGAGTGAGCTCAACCCACAGGTTTCGAAATGGCTGGGCAGCACGTGCACGCGCGCGGCCGCTAGGATGCGTAGCACCTCGACATGTTCGGCCAGGCGACCGAGAAAGCTCACGCTTGGGCCCGCCTCGGCCCGGCACTGTGCAGCATAGGCCAAGTGGTTGGGCGCAGGCTGCCCGGTGAACACCAGCGGTGGCTCGAGCCCACGCAATGCCCGAATGAGCGCGAGTTGGTTTTTATTCCCCTCGATGCGGGCGGCGCAGACGACGGCCCCCCGATAGCGCACATCAGGGCTAGATCGTGCCTCGGCGATCGCCGCAGCATCTACCCCATTCGGCACGACGTAACTCGGGCGCGTCACCCCATAGCGCGCCTCGAGCCGTCGCTGTTCGCTGAGCGAGTTGGGTAGCACAGCTCGCGCCCCTGAGATCACCCGGCGCGCGCTGGCAGCATGCCCCCGCCACCAGTAGTCCGCCGCCCCCGTCGGCTCTCCGTTGCGCAGCACCCGCGCGACGGCCTTGAGGTATTCCTGCCCATCGGGGCTCAAGCGCCGCAGCAAAGCGCCCGTCAGACCCCCGCGATGCCGGGCCTCATAGCCACTGTAGTCCATAAACACCGGCGAGAGGACATAGGGCAGCCCGCTCTCACGAATGGCTGGAAGCAGGTCAGCCGGACGAATCACCCCAAAGAGGTGCAGCAATTCATAGTCGGCATAGCGCACAGACGTACCGGCCGCCACCACGTCGGCCTTCCACCCGAGCGGCTCGAGCGCGCGCGCCGTCTCGAGCATCTGTGCGGTGTCGCCCCCTGGCCCCGTGAAGAGCGTCGAGCGCGAGAGCATGAGCACACGGCGGGGCATCAGACAGGTGGCGTAAACGAAGCCCAAAGCTCGCCAACTTGCGCCGATGCGCGCCCTCGTCCGCCGTAGCGTAGCGGCCCTCTACCTCTACTTGAACAGCTACTTCCTGCCACATGGGCTGCTGCTGACGCATTTTCTCACACCGCTGTGGCTGCTCTGGCTGGCGCTCAACCGCTGGCGCTGGCTGGTGGTGGCGTCGCTGGTGCTGGCGCCATTTGTCACTGCACACCTCATCAACGGCATCGATGACCCTGAGCAATATGCCATCAGCCTCGGCCTGCTGCTCACCGCGATCGTGTTTGGGCTGCGCGTGGCGGCCTGGGCGCGGCAACACGAAGACGTGATCGACGTGTTGCGCTGGATGGCCATCAGTGCCTTTGCCCTATCGCTCGTCGCCATTCCGCTATTAGCCACGCCTTGGGCCGAGCTGCTCTGGTCGTATGACAATGTCTCGGCCAACATTTACCGCATCCCGCGGCTGACCTTCCTCACCTATGAGGCCAGCTATCTCTCGACCCTGCTCGTGCCCGTATGGGCCTGGGCCTTTGTGCGTTGGGTCGATCAGCCCGATGGCCCGCGCCTCGGCTGGCTGCTAATGGCGAGTCTGCCCCTCGTGCTGAGCTTTTCGCTTGGGATTCTCAGCGTGCTCACGCTGGGGGCTGGCGTGGTGCTGATACGCAAGGGGCGGTGGGTACTGCACCATGCCGCATTGGCTGGCCCCGCCGCCGCGGCTGTGATCGGCCTCGTGGTGCTGCTGGCAACGCCCAACCCGCTCTCGCAGCGCCTCGCCAACCTGCTGGAGGGCTCAGACACCTCAGGCAATTCGCGCACCTATGTCTCGCTGCAGCTCGGGGTCGAGGTGGCTGCCCTGCGCGACGCATGGTGGGGCGCTGGGCTCGGTCAAACCAAAGTCATCGCGAGCGAAATCATCCGAGGCCCCCAGCACATTCTCAAAGGTCAAACGCCCCGACTGCCCAACGCCACCGCCGAGACCATCGCCACCTTTGGCTGGATTGGCCTAGGGCTGCGGCTCGCCCTGCAGCTCTGGCTCTTCGTCGGCGCCCGTGTGTGGCGCAACGACTGGCAGCTGCTCTGCTTCATCGTGCCCTTCGTCTTTCAATTCGCTGGCAGCTATCTAGGCAACATCGCCGAATATGTGCTGTGGGCCCTCGCAGCACAGCCTCTGCTGCCGACTTTGGCCGAGCGCCAAAACCCTTCGCTCAGCCCCGCAGAGCGAGCGCCCAGCCCCCCATCTTTGCAGCCCAACTGAACTGGCAGCGCCCTTGAAACTCGCCATCCTCGGCAGCCGAGGCATCCCCAACCGCTACGGCGGCTTCGAAAAGTTCGCCGAGCAGCTTTCGGTCGGTCTCGTGCGCCGTGGCCACGACGTATCGGTGTACAACTCGCACGTGCACCCCTATCAAGAGCCCACCTATGAGGGGGTCAAGCTCATTCACTGCACCGACGGCGAGCCGCGCTTTGGCACGGCCGGGCAGTTCCTCTACGACTTCAATTGCATTCGTGACAGCCGCGGGCGCGGGTTCGATTTGATTCTCCAGCTAGGCTATACCTCTAACTCGATCTGGGGCTGGATGCTGCCCCGCCAGGCCGTGATCGTCACCAACATGGACGGCATGGAGTGGATGCGCAGCAAATACAGCCGGCCTGTGCAGCGTTTCTTGCGACGAGCCGAGGCCTGGGCGGTGCACACCAGCGACTATCTCGTGTCAGACGCCCTCTGGGTGCAGCAGTATCTGATCGACACCTATCGGCGCGAGTCGCGTTACATCGCCTATGGTGCCGATCGCTTTAGCGCCCCCGGCCCCGAGCGCGTGCGCGAGATGTGCCTCGACCCCTATGGCTATGACCTCGTCATTGGCCGCATCGAGCCTGAGAACAACATCGAGCCGATTCTACAGGGCATCACCCGCAGTCATTCCCCTCGGCCCCTGCTCATCTTCGCCAACAAGAACACCGACTTTGCACTGCAGCTCATCGGCACCTACCGCGACCCTCGCATTCGCTTTATGGGCGGGCTCTTTGACCAGGAGCTGCTGAACCACCTGCGCTACTATTCGAACCTTTACTTCCACGGTCACTCCGTGGGCGGCACCAATCCCTCGCTTGTCGAGGCCCTGGCCGGCGGTGCGCTCGTGTGTGCTCACCAGAACCCGTTCAATTCGGCGATCGTCGGCGCCGACGGCTACTACTTCACCACGGCTGACGAGATCACCACCCTGCGCGACAGCGTGGACAAGACCCGCGACGCTGGCGACAAGCTCATCAACAACTGGCGCAAGATCGACACTGAGCTCACCACCGAGCGCATCAACCAGCAGTACGAAGACTATCTGCTCGAGTGCTTGGCCCGTGGTGTGGTGCGCCACCGGCGCTGAGCAGCACCATCAGCACGGCGAATAGATAGGCCCCGTCGTGGCGCGCAAGCCACACTTCGCTCAGGCCCACGAGCCCAAAGAAAACTAGCACCGCCCATCGCGTGCATGCGTTCGGTCCGCCGCCGCGCGCCCAGCCCAGCCCGAGCGCCCCCAGCATCAGCAGGCCTAGCACCCCCTGGGTCAGCAGCGTGTGCAAATATTGGTTATGACTGTTGAGTACGGTGAGACGGGGGTGCAGGCGCAGGGCCTCGAGGCGCGCGTGCAGCGCTGCGGTCTGGGCGCCGGTGCCGTGGCCAGCCAGTCGGTGCTCTGCCCCAGCCGCCCACGACTCGCGCCACAGCAGCACCCGCAGTGGCAGCTCGGGCAGGTAAACATCTTCGTAGGCGAAGTCGCGCCGCCCGAGCAGCGACCAGTCGCTCGCCATAGCTTCGTTCACACGCTGACGCAGCGTGGGCAGCGCCACCCAAGCGAGCATGAGCGCGAGGCCCAGCGCCGCGCCGAGTCGCCACAGCATGTGTGGCCGCAGCCGTAGGCTGAACGGCAGCGCTAGTGCCAGGGCCAGCAGGGCCGCCTTGACCGCCAGCAGCAGCAGGCCCAGCGCGAGCACAGCGCCCAGCGCCCAGCGCGATCTGGCTCCAAACGCATCGGTGCCGAGCAGCACCAGCAGCGCTGCCGCCAGCAGATAGGCCACATAGGGCGCCGTGCGGTCGGTGGCACTGGCCAGCCCGTGATAGCCCAGGTGCCCCCGATAGCCCGTCAGCGCATAGAGTCCCACGCCGTGCAACAGCATCCAGGCCACGGCGATCACGGCCGTGAGCACGAGCAGGCGCCGCAGCAGGCGCGCATTCGGCGCGCTCACGCCACCCGAGCTGACCACTAGGGCCGCGGCGACGAGCACCAGCGCCACCCCCGCCTCGCGCAGGCCCTGCGCACGATCGCTCGACCACAGCAGCGCCAGCGCCACCACCGCCGGAAAACCGAGTCGCATCAGCAACACCCTCCAGTCCACACGCGTGACCCACCTCAGCAGCAGCAGGCTCAGCAGCACGAGGGCCAACCCATAGCTCGCCCAGTGGCGCGGCAGCAGCAGGGCCACCACCATCAGCGCCAGACCCGCGCGCGTGCCACGCTCTGCCCAGATGCGCCACATTGCATTCACGACCGAAGCTACGTCAGGCCCAGTGCCGCCAGGCCACGTCGGCCACCGCCAGCAGGCCAAAGGCGACCGAGCCGATGCCGTTGGTGGTAAAGAAGGCCAGATTCACCCGGCTCAGGTCGTCGGCGCGCACGAGTCGATGCTGCGTCACGAGCACGACGATGAACAGCGCTGTGGCTAGCACATATAGCCAGCTCGCGCCGCTTAGCAGTCCGGCGGCCGTGACGGCTACAGCGGCGAGCACATGCAGCGCGCGACTAAGGTTCAGCGCACGCACGCCGCCCAGCCACACGGGAATGCTGCTTAGGCCCTGCGCCCGATCGAAGGCCTCGTCTTGCAGCGCATAGATGATGTCGAAGCCTGCCACCCAGCACATCACGCCCAGCCCGAGCAGCACCACCGGCCACGCAAACTGCCCTGTCGCCGCGAGGTAGGCCCCGACGGGCGCAAGCGCCAAGCCTAGCCCCAAGATCAGGTGACACAGCGGGGTGAAGCGCTTGGTGTAGCTATAGCCCAGCACCACCAGCAGCGCCACCGGTGAGAGCGCCAGGCAAAGCACATTGATCTGCCCTGCGGCGAGCACGAAGATCACGCTGCTCAGCACCACAAAGCCCATCGCCCCCTGCGGGCTAATCTGCCCCGCCGGAATCTCGCGCACGGCCGTGCGAGGGTTGCGTGCGTCGAAGCGCCAGTCGGTCCAGCGGTTGAACGCCATCGCGGCCGAGCGCGCCGTCACCATGCACACCAGCACCCAGCCCAGCTTGGCCCAACTGAAATAGCCCCCTGCCGCGAAGCCCCAGGCTAGGCCCACCAGCGCAAACGGCAGCGCAAACACCGTGTGCGAAAACTTGATCAGCGACAGATAGCGCCTGAGGCGTTCGACCATAGGGGGATGCTTTCACCACAAAGCTTGGGCGAATTCCTGAACTTCGCACCTACCCCATTGATTCCCCTACACATGTCTGTGCTTGCCGTTGGCATTTTGGTCTTCGATGAGGTCGAGGTGCTCGACTTTGCCGGGCCCTTTGAGGTGTTTTCGGTGGTGAACGAAGCCCTCGACCGAGCCCTCACCGAGGTCAGCCTCGTCGGCGCGACGGGTGCTGCCTTACGCACGCGGGGGGGCATGCTCGTGCAGCCGCAGCATAGCTATGCCAATGCCCCCGCCTATGACGTGCTCATCGTGCCGGGGGGTGACGGCCGGCGTGCGGCGATGGTGCACGCGCCGACGCTGGCCTTCGTCCGGCAACAGGCCGCTACGGCGCAGCGGGTGGCCTCGGTCTGCACGGGGGCTTTCATCCTGGCGCACGCGGGCGTGCTCGACGGCTCGTTTCCGGTCGCCACCTATCACACCCGCTACGACGAACTCGCCACTGCCTTTCCGGCCTTGCCCCTTGGCCACGGGCAGCGCTTCACGGGCCACGATCGGGTGTGGACTTCGGCGGGCGTCTCAGCGGGCATCGACCTCTCGCTCGCCCTGCTCGATCAGCTCTTCGGCCCCGGCGCAGGCGACCGCACCGCCCGCGCGATGGAATACGAGCGCCGCATCGGAGCCGTTACGAGCTAAACGATGCAGCGCACGCTAAGCCTCAACGAGATCGTGCAGCTGACGGACGCGGGCTGGCCGCTCGCCGACGTGCGCAGCCCGAGCGAATACGCGCGAGGTCATGTGCCGGGCGCGCTCAGCCTGCCGCTCTTTGACGACGCCGAGCGCGCCGAGGTGGGCACAGCCTATAAGCAGCTCGGGCGCACGCCCGCCGTGATGCTCGGCCTGAGCCGCGCGGGCCCGCGCCTGGCGCAGCTGGCCGAGCAGGGGCAGGCTCTCGCGCATGACAAGCGGCTCGCCCTCATGTGCTGGCGCGGGGGCATGCGCAGCGGGGCCGTGGCCTGGCTGCTCGAGCAGGTGGGTCTCGAGGTGGTGACCCTGCGCGGCGGCTATAAGACCTGGCGGCAGCTTGTGCTGCACACGTTCACGCAGCGGCAGGACGTGCGCGTAGTGGGCGGCCTCACCGGCGCCGGCAAGACGCTTGCCCTGCACGCCCTCGCCCGCCGTTGCGAGCAGGTGGTGGACCTCGAGGCGCTGGCCGCCCACCGGGGCTCGTCGTTCGGCGCGATCGGGCAGCCCGAGGCGCCCACGCAAGAGCACTTTGAGAACCGTCTCGCCGACGCCTGGCGGCGCCTCGACCCCACCCGCCCCGTCTGGCTCGAAGACGAATCGCGCCACCTCGGTCGCCTGCACATCCCCGCCCCGATCTGGGCGCAGCTCGTGGCCGCACCGGTTTATGTGCTCGAGGTGCCGCAGCCGCTGCGGCTGCAAGCGCTCGTGGCCGACTATGGCGCCCTGCCCGCCGAGCAGCTCATCGCCGCCACCGAGCGCCTGACCAAGCGCCTGGGCGGACTCGTGGCGCAGCAGGCGGTCGGCGCCATCGCCGAGGGCGATCTCGACCGCGCGTGCGGCCTGCTGCTCGATTATTACGACCGCACCTATCGCCACGGCCTGAGCCAACGCCCGGCCGAGCGCGTTCAAGTTCTACCGCTGAATACTGCCGACCCTGAGGCTGCCGCCGAGGCCCTGCTCAGAGCCGCGCGCGAACCCCACCCGCTCTCAACTAACCCGATATGACCACCACCCCCGACGCCATTCGCCTCACGCAGTATAGCCACGGCGCCGGCTGCGGCTGCAAACTCAGCCCCGCTGTGCTCGACGTGATGCTGCAGCAGGTGCAGACCACCGCCACCACCGACCCGCGCCTGCTCGTGGGCAACGCTGACCGCGACGACGCCGCCGTGTGGGACCTCAATCCCGACGACCCCAACGGGCCGCTGCTGATCAGCACCACCGATTTTTTCATGCCCATTGTGGATGACGCGTTTGACTTTGGCCGCATCGCCTCGGCCAACGCGATCTCGGACGTCTATGCCATGGGCGGTCGGCCCGTGCTGGCCATCGCCATCTTGGGCTGGCCCGTGGACAAGCTGCCCGCAGAGCTTGCGGGCCGCGTGCTAGCGGGCGCCCGCAGCATCTGTGCCGAGGCGGGCATCGCCCTCGCGGGTGGCCACTCGATCGACGCGCCCGAGCCCATCTTTGGCCTCGCGGTGAACGGCCTCGTGAGCCGCCCGCACCTCAAGACCAACGGCGGCGCGCGCGCGGGCGACCTGCTGCTGCTCACCAAGCCGCTGGGCATCGGCCTCTACACCACCGCCGAGAAAAAAGGCCTGCTCCGCCCCGAGCACGTGGGCGTGGCGGCACAGTGGATGACGCGCCTGAACCGCATCGGCGAGCGCTTGGGCGCACAGCCCGGCGTGAGCGCACTGACTGACGTCACGGGCTTCGGCCTGCTGGGCCACCTGACCGAGATGTGCCGCGCGGCGAAGCTCTCAGTCGAACTGCAATTCGACCGCGTGCCGCGTTTGCCAGACGCAGACTACTACCTCGCGCAGAAAGCCATCCCTGGCGGCACGCACCGCAACTGGGCCAGCTATGGCAGCGACATCACGCTCAGCCACGATGACCAGCGCCTGCTGCTGGCCGACCCGCAGACCTCGGGCGGACTGCTGGTGGCCGTGGCACCCGAGGCCCTGGCTGAGGTGCAGGCGCTCATGCGCGCCGAGGGCTTGGGTGAATTCACCGAGCCCATTGGGCGCTTCGGTCCGCGAGCAGAGACCTGGGTGCAGGTGCGCTAGCCCGCGTAGCGGCGCAGGGCCTGAATGGTGCGTTCGATGGCCGCGTCGTCGATGTCGAGGTGCGTGACGAGGCGGATCGTGCGCTCGCCGAAGCCGCCCGCCAGCACGCCGTGCTTCTGCAAAAAGCCGTGCAGGTCTGCACGCGCGTGCCCCGCTGTGAGGCGAAAGAGCACGATGTTCGTCTCGACGGGCCACAGCTGCTCGACATAGGGCAGGGTGGCGATAGCCTCGCCCAGGCGCGCAGCACGGCGGTGGTCATCAGGCAGGCGCGCCACATGGTGCTCGAGGGCATGCAGACCCGCCGCGGCGAGCAGCCCCGCCTGGCGCCAGCCGCCACCCATCAGTTTGCGCACGCGTTTGGCGCGCTCGATGAACTCACCCGGGCCCAGCAGCAGTGAGCCCACGGGCGCCCCCAGGCCCTTGCTCAGGCACACCGAGATCGAGTCGAACGTGGCGCCGTAGTCGCGCTCGGTCTGCGGCGTCACCGCAAGCGCGTTGTAGATGCGGGCGCCGTCGAGGTGCAGGGCGAGACCGCGCTCGCTGCACAGGGTGCGGATGCGCTGAATCTCGGCCCAGTCATATACGGCCCCGCCGCCCCGGTTGGCACTGTTCTCGAGCGCCACCACGCGCGTGATGGGGTGGTGGATGTCGTGCGGGCGAATGGCCTCGGCGATCTGTGCGGCCGACAGCCGCCCGCGGTCACCGCGCAGGGTCATCACCGAAGCCTGAGCATGCGCGGCAGGCCCACCGCCTTCGTACATAAACACGTGCGCCTCGGCCTCGCAAATGATCTCACTAAACGGCGGGCAGTGCAGCCACAGCGCGATCTGGTTGGTCATCGTGCCCGAGGGGCAGAAGAGCGCCGCCTCTACCCCGAAGCGCTCGGCGATGCGCTGCTGCAGGGCGTTCACCGTCGGGTCGTCGCCATACACGTCATCGCCCACCGGCGCGGCGGCCATCGCCGCCCGCATCGCCGCCGTGGGCCGCGTCACCGTGTCAGAGCGCAGGTCCACGCCATCCGTTTTTCCTTCCATACGATTCTGTTGAGGTCACAAACCTACAGCAAGCGCGCGCCCGTCAGCTGCTCGCTGCGCTCCCATAGGGCGCGGGCCAGGCCCGCGTTATAGCTCGTCGCGCTCGAGCGCTGCGAGCGCTTACGCACGTAATACTTGCCCGTCTGGCCCCGGAGGGGGGCACCACTGGCCAGATAGACACTCGTCTGCGCCCCCGCCGAGGGCGAAATCGCAAAGGGCTGCCCCAGTGCCCACACTACCCGATACCAGCCCGTCAGGTGGCGGTCAAAGCGTGAGCGCACAAAGCCAGGGTGCAGCGCATTGGCCGTGATGCCCGAGTGGTGCAGCCGCCGCGCCAGCTCATAGGTGAACAGCAGGTTCATCAGCTTGCTATTGGCATAGGCGCGCAGCCCGCTGAAGTTTTTCTCCAGATCGAGGTCTTCGAGGTCGAGCTGCGCCAGGCGATGCGCCTGTGAGCTGACCGTCACCACCCGCGCCTCGGGCTCAGCGCGCAGCAGCGGCATCAGCTCGAGCGTCAGCGCAAAGGGCGCGAGGTGGTTCACGGCGAGGGTCAGCTCGCGGCCATCGGCAGTGGTTTGGCGTTCGTTCACCATGAGGCCCGCGTTGTGCAGCAGCACGCTCAGTCGGTCGGTGTGCTGCCGCACGGCCGCGACTACGCTCAGCACGCCCGCGGGCGTGCTGAGGTCGCCCGCAACGGGTGCAAACTGCCCCTTGGGTGCCGCCTGCTGCAGCGAGCGTGTGGCAGCCTCAGCGCTGACTGCACTGCGCCCGTGCACCAGCACCGAATGCCCGAGCGCGCCGAGCTGGCGGGCGGCTTCATAGCCAATGCCGGCAGTGGCGCCCGTGATGAGAATAGGCGCTGAGGAAATAGGCATCGTTAGTTGAGGTTCGCTGACAAGTTCGGCATGAACGCGCGAACGCCCACGCTCAGCTGTCGGGCAGTCGCCCGGCGCGGATCTCGGCCGTCACATATGCGAGGTCTTCGGGCGTGTCGATGGCCGGGCTCTGGTGCAGCGTCACTGACGTGGCGATGGGCAGCCCGGCCTCGAGCCAGCGCAGCTGCTCGAGGCGCTCGGCCAGCTCGAGTGGCGAGGGCGCGAGCCCGCGGATGGACGCAAGCCCCCGTGCCGTGAAGGCATAGAGCCCCAGGTGCTTGTGGTGTAGGCCCGCGATGGGTTGGTTCGCGTCGCCCTCGCGCACGTAGGGCACCGCCCGCCGACTGAAGTAGAGCGCGTGGCCCGCAGCGCTCACCACGGCCTTGACAGCGTTCGGGTTGGCCAGCTCGGTGGGGTCGGTGATGGGCTTGACCAGGGTGGCGATCTGCGGCGCATCGGCGGGCGCCTCGATCAGCGGCGCCACCAGCTGGCTGATCTGCTCGACGGTGACGAAAGGCTCGTCGCCCTGCAGGTTCACGTAGATGCTGTAGCCTGGCAGGCGGTCGGCCAGCTCGAGCAGGCGGTCGGTGCCGCTGGGGTGGTCGGCGCGCGTCATCCACACCTCGCCACCGAAGGCGGCCACGTGATCGGCGATGCGGCGGTCGTCAGTGGCCACCACCACTTGACTCAGAGGGCCGGTGGGCACGAGCGCCCGCTGCGCAGCCCGCCAGCAGCGCTCGATGAGGCTGCGGCCCGCCACGTCAGCCAGCGGCTTGCCCGGTAGGCGCGTCGAGGCATAGCGCGCCGGAATCACGGCCAGCACGCCCGCACTCATGCCGATAGCTGCTTGCCCGCGTCGGCCTCGGCCGGCGCCACCACAAGGAAGCCTGCGTCGAGCCCCACGATGCGCACCAGGGCGTCTTTGGCGATGAACTCACCCCGCGACACGGCATCGAGCCGCTCATTGCCCAGCAGGATAAAGCCCTGGGGCTTGAGCTCGGTGCCCGCACGCGCGGTCAGGCCCATTAGCTGCGGATAGCGCGCGTCGATGGCCGTATAGCCCGCACTCGCCTCGAAGGCCGTCTCGTCGATGATCGGATGCGCCCGCCGCCCCCGCACCAGGGCCACCACCACCCACAGCACCACCAGCGCCCCCACGATGCCCCCAAATACTGCCGTTGACAGCCAGCTCATGTCCATGTGTCAAAGATAACGGCCCCTAGGGGGCGTTGCGTCCGCGCGGCGATGGCGATATTCGTTCCACTAACTCTTTTGGCCATGTTCAACCTCGGCGATATGATGGGGCGGCTCAAGCAGATGCAGGCTGACATCGGCGGCCTGCGCGAGCGTCTCGAGCAGATTCGGGTGACGGAGCGCGTGGGGGGCGTCAGCGCCACCGTCACCGGCAACAAACGCCTGCTCGACGTGCAGATCGCCCCCGAGCTGCTGGCTGAGCCCGAGCGCCTGCACGACGAGCTCGTATCGGCCGTCAACCGCGCCCTCGACGCCGCCGAGGCCCGCGGCCGCGACGAGATGGCCCAGATCACCCAAGGCCTGCCGAACATACCGGGCCTCGACTTGCCCCGCTAGCGCAGACCCTAGCGCTTAGGCAGAAACTGCCGCCCGAAGAAGTAGAGCAGCGCCGCCACCATGCCCGACAGGTGGCCGAAGTGTGACACGTTGCCCCCGCTGCCGATGGCCACCATCACCAGCGAGAACACAAACACCCCCGCCACAAGCCACCGCGCCTGAATCGGGATCGGAATCGGAAAGATGATCATCTCGCTGCGCGGGTAGTAGAGCGCCATGCCCACGAGCACCCCCGAGATCGCGCCTGAGGCCCCCAGCACGGGGTTAGGGCTGGGGTCAAGCAGCGCGATAGCCAGGCCCGCCGCTAGGCCACAGAACAGGTAAAACTCGATGAAGCGCCGACTGCCCATCGCCAGCTCGACCGCCGTGCCGATGCTAAAGAGGGCGAGCATGTTGAACAGAAAGTGAAAGATCTCGTAGTGGGCGAAAAAATGGGTGATCAGCTGCAGCGGACGGAAGTCAGATGGGCTCAGGCTGCTATACACCTTGGTGTCGCCGCGCTGCTCCATCACATAGCGCTCATAGCCGTCGACGAGCACCGTCTCGTGCTGGCCCAGCCAGTTCGGCTTATGCAGGGTAAAGACCGTGTCAGACGGCTGCAGCAGCCGAATGGCCAGAAACATCAGGGCATTCAGGATAAGCAGATTGAGCACTGCCGGCGGCGGGCGCTGAAACATAGGCGATCGGGCTCAGGCAAACGAGCGGGCAAATAACGCACCTCGCCGTGGCATTCGTGCCCTGTTATCCCCGCTAGCCCTCGGGCAGGCGATAGATGAGCGTGGGCAGGGGGCTGCGCTCGACTAGGTCTTCGGTCACGCTGCCCGAGAGCAGCAGGCTGATGCCCTTGCGCCCGTGGGTGGCCGTGACGACGAGGTCGGCCAGCAGGTCTTCGGCGCACTGCACGATGCCCTGCACGAGGTCGTCGGCATAGTAGGCCACGCTCTCTTGAATCTGCTTAAAGGCCTCGAGGTCGGCCTGGGCCAGTTCGTCGTGAAACTCGCGCAGGTGGGCGCGAAAGTCGCGCGTGGTCTCGAAGCCCTGCCGTGTGTAGATGCGCACCAGCGTGAGCGAGGCGCCGAGCCGCCGCACCAGCGGCGCCAGCTGCAGCAGCACCTGCGCCGACTCAGCCGAGAAATCGGTGGCATAGACCACCCGCTGCAGCACCGGCATCGGCGCGGGCGGCAGCGTCAGCACCGGCACGGTGGCCGAGCGCACGATGCGCATGAGCGAGGTGCCCTCGAGAAACTTGTCGAGCTTGCTGCGGCGCTTGGCTAGGGTGAGGATGAGGTCAAACTTGTGGCGCGAGGCATAGTCGGCCAGCTCTTGTGCCGGGCCCTGGGCCGGGTTAGCGATCAGCTCGGCTGTGACGGCCATGCCCCGCAGGCTGTCGTGGCGTGTGGCCTGGTCGAGCTGCGCCTGGCAGCGCGCGGTCAGCTCGTCGTTGAGGGCAAAGAGGGCCTCGACCATTGGCGCCTCGGTGGCGGGCACTGTCGGGGGCTCATAGACGTGCAGCAGCGTGGGCTCTACTGGCCCGCTCTTGGACAGCTGCGCCACTGCCTCGAACAGCACCCCATCGTTGGTCGAGAAATCTATCGGCACCAGCACTCGCATACCCTAAGATAGCTGTCAGCCGGGGGCTGAGGTATGAGCAAAGTCAGTTTGGCGCTAGCTGGTTATGGCCTAGGCGCCGCCGGCCAACTTGGTCCACTTGGGGTCGTCGCCGGCATACTTGGCGCGGTGGCTCCAGACGAGGCGGCCGTTGTTAAAGAGGAAGGTGCCCGAGAGCACCAGCGCATCGCCCTGCGTCGCGCCCTGCCGGTTGCCCGACATGAGCGACTGAAAGCCGATGAGATACATGTTCGGGTTCAGCACCTGGGCGCCCTCGAGGCGGCGAATCTCAAAGCGCTGATAGAGCTCAAGCCCGGGGTCAGAGATGTGCCGCGCGCCAGGGTAGTATTCGGCAAAGAATTCTTCTGCCTGGGGCACGGTGCTCTGGTGCACAAAGGTGATGGGCGGAAACTTGCTCGTGTCGGCCAGCTTGCGCAGCTCGCGCACCGAGTGCTTGCAGAAGATGCAGCCTAGGTGCCGCAAGAAGTGGAGGATGACCATCTTCTCAGCCCGAATCAGTTCGGGCAGGGTCGTGGCTGGCAGGCGCGCACCCGCGAGGGGGGAGGTATAGCCGGCGATGCGTGACTCGATGGTGGCGGCGTCGACAGTGGCCGTGGGGGGGACTGACACAGAGGGGGTCTTCGATGAAGGGCTCAAGATACAGGGCCTGCCGCGCCCGCGCCGCCATTCGCCCCCAAAAGCCGAAGTTTGCTGTATGAAAACGCCCCTTGGGCTCTTGCTATCCTATGCCTGCCTGCTGCTTACGGCCTGCGGCGGCGAGGCCGCTCGGCTGGTGGCCGACGCGCCGCTGATCAGTGTGCAGGCCACCGACGCCCGCGGGCAGGTGGTGCGCCTGCTGCGTCGGCCCGAGCGCATCGTGGCCCTAGGCGCCGGTGGCGCCGAGGCCGTGGTGGCCCTGGGCGCAGGCGACCGCCTGGTGGCCGTCAGCGACCGGCTCGACGACACCCACTGGCGCTGGCCGCTGCCTGACGTCGCGCGCCTGCGTGCCCAGGGCGGCCTCGCCCTCGACGACATCGAGGCCCTGCAGCCCGACCTGCTGCTGATCGACGCGGGCAGCTATCCGCCCGAGCTGATCGAGCGCGTGGCGCGCGAGCGGCGGCTGACGGTCTTCGTCGTGCCGACGCGCCCGTATGCCACGGTGGCCGAGGGCTGGCGCCAACTGGGCCGCCTGCTGGGCCGCCCCAGCACCGGCGACAGCCTCGCCACTGCCCTCACCGCCCACCGCGACCGCCTGACGCGCCTCGCTGAGGGGCAGACGCCCTATGTCGCCCTAGCCGTGCTGCCCGCGCCCGTCGAGGGCGGCCCGCTCGCCGCTGCCGGGGGCGCCACCCTGCTCAACGAACTCATGCACGCCACCGCCGTCAAGGCCGCCTATCGTCAGCTGCCCCTCGAGCGCGTGGCCGTCAGCCCTGACTCGCTGCTCGCGCTCGCCCCCGAGTGGATCGTGCTGGTGGCAACGAGCGAGCAGTTCTTCCTCGAATGGTTGGGGGCTGACCCGCGCCTGCAGGAGCTGCCCGCCGTGCGCACCGAGCGGATTATTCTCATGCCGCCCGATCAGCTGCTGCACACCGGGCCGAGCTGCGTGCTCACGCAGGGCGCGCTGCTGAAGATCTTCCACCCCCAACTCGAGGTGCCCGCCCTGCCTGGCGACACGCTCGCGCGGCGCTAGCGAACCATCTCAGCACCGCCTGGGTTCTAACCACTGCTTATCGCTATGCCAGAGGTTCTCGTCACTCGCCGCGTTCACTTCAACGCCGCTCATCGCCTGCACAACCCGGCCTGGAGCGACGCTGAGAATGCGCGCGTGTTTGGCGGCTGCAACAACCCCAACTGGCACGGTCACAACTATGAACTCGAGGTTACTGTCAAAGGTGCGCCGCACCCCGACACCGGCTACACCTATGACCTGGGCCACCTGCGTGACCTCATCGAGCGCGTGATTCTCAGCCAGGTCGATCATAAGAACCTGAACCTCGACGTGCCCTTCTTAAAGGGCATCATACCATCGACCGAAAACGTGGCGTTAGCTTTTTGGCGCCAACTAGAGCCTCACATCACCGGCGGTCGGCTCTGGAGCCTTAAGCTGTACGAAACACCGCGCAACTACGCTGAAGTTCGCGCCGATCTGCTCTAAACCGAGCGCACATTCACTGGTGAACTTTTCCCAATCCCCACGCCGTTCAGCATCGTAGGTTCCACACGGGGCTTCTTCTGTCTCTCACTCCCGCACAAACCAGACCATGGATTTCAACACGCTACAGCGCTACCTCGAGCAGGGCGACCTGCACGCAGGCAGCTCGAGCACCACGCCGCTGCGCCCCGACGCCTTTCAACTGACCGACGCTGAGAAGGTCAAGCGCATCGAGCGCTCCTTTCGCGACATCATGCTCACGCTCGGCCTCGACCTGACCGACGACAGCCTAGCCGGCACGCCCCACCGCGTGGCCAAAATGTATGTCGAAGAAATCTTCTCCGGCCTCGACCCGCGCAACCTGCCCAAGATTGCGCTGTTCGAGAACAAGTATCAGTACGGTGAGATGCTCGTCGAAAAAGACATCACGCTGCACTCGGTGTGTGAGCACCACTTTGTGCCCATCGTCGGCCGCGCCCACGTCGGCTACATCTCGAGTGGCAATGTGATCGGCCTGTCGAAGATCAACCGCATCGTTCGCCACTTCAGCAAGCGCCCGCAGGTGCAAGAGCGCCTCACCACCGAGATCGCCAACCACCTCAAGCATGTGCTCAAGACCGAGGATGTGGCCGTCGTGATCGATGCCAAGCACTATTGCGTCGCGATGCGCGGCGTCGAAGACACCACCAGCAGCACCGTCACGAGCTCGTTCTCGGGCGCCTTTGCCGAGGCGGCTCGTCGCGATGAGTTTCTCAAATACCTCACGCTGCGCTAACACCGTTTTGCGTTAGTCGGACTATCCTCTGGATCGCGACGGCCCCTGCTCAGGGGCCGTCTGCGTTTAGCTCGCGCGCGTCAGTCGGCTGAGCAGCTCAGCCCGCGTCAGCAGGGTATAGGTGGGCGCGCCGCTGGGGGTCACTGAGGGCTGCTGGCAGGCCATGAGCTGATCGACTAGCGCCTGCTGTTCGTCGGGCCTAAGCATCTTGTCCGCCGGAATCGCTGCCTTGCGGGCGATGGCGCGCGCCAGACCGGTGCGCAACTGCAGGCCGGTTTGGCCCTCGTCTGACTCACCACCCGTGGCCTTGAGCGAGGCCAGCAGTTCGTCAATCACCGCCGCTATATCGCCGTGGCGCAGCTCGTGCGGCACGCCTGTGACCAGCAGCGTTTGCTGGTTGATCACACGGAGGTCAAAGCCCTGCTGGCGCAGCTCAGGCAGTGCTGACTCAAGAATCAAGAAATCATCTGCCGCGAAGCTCAGCCGCTGCGGATAGAGCAGCTGCTGCACCGGCACATAGTTGCGCCGCTGCGCCTGCTCGAAGTTGGCCAGCAGCTGCTCATAGAGCACGCGCTCGTGGGCGCGGTGCTGGTCGATGACCAGCAGACCCTGCGGCCGCGCCTGCACGATCAGCCCGGGCGCCAGCGCCACCAGCGGATGCTCGTCGAGGCTGCCGATCGGCGCCGCGCCCGTGCCGAGCGGCTCGGGCTCAGGGTCAGTCAGGCGCTGCTGTCGCCCAGGCTCGGCGGGGTGGTAGAGGCGACGCCAGGCTTCGCCCGCCTCGCGTGGGCTGCTCGTCGGCGCCGTGCGCGGCCCGCGCAGCTCGGCCAGGGTCTCAGCCTCTGGCGCTGTGGCCACCGGCGTGTGATAGATCAGCGGCGAGAGCGCGCCCAGCTCGGCGTCTCGGCTCGTGGGCAGCTCGGGCGTGAAGTGCAAGCGCGCCAGCGCGTGCTGCACCGCCGAGCGCACCAGCCCATACACCATCCGCTCGTCCTCAAACTTCACCTCGGTCTTGGTGGGGTGAATGTTCACGTCCACCTGCTCGGGCGGCAGCGTCAGGTGCAGGAAGTAAACCGGGAAGGCATCTGCCGCCACGAGCTCTTCATAGGCCTTCACCACCGCGTGATTGAGGTAGTTGTCGCGCACGAAGCGGCCGTTCACAAACAGATACTGCTCGCCGCGCGTCTTGCGCGCCGCCGCTGGGGCGCCCAGGTGCCCCGCGATGCGCAGGCTCGGCGTCTGCTCATCGACCACCAACAGCTGATCAGCCGTAAGGAAGCTGTGCAGCTGCAACAGGCGCTCGACGGCGGTGCCCGCTGCCAAATCAAAGATCAGCTCGCTGTTGTGCACCAGCACGAAGCGCACCTCGGGGTGCGGAATCGCCACGCGGTAGAACTCGTTGAGGATGTGGCGCGTCTCGACCGGATTCGACTTCAAGAACTTCCGCCGCGCCGGCACGTTGTAGAACAGGTTGCGCACGGCGATGGAGGTGCCCGGCGGGGCGGCCACCGGTGCCTGCGTCACAAACTGCCCGCCCGCTATCTCAACCAGCGTGCCCAGCTCGTCACCCGCCTGGCGCGTCTGCAGGGCGACCTGCGCCACCGACGCGATGCTGGCCAGCGCCTCGCCGCGGAAGCCGAGCGTCAGAATTCGGTAGAGGTCTTCGGCCGAGCGGATCTTGCTCGTGGCGTGGCGCTCGAAGCACAGGCGCGCGTCGGCAGGGCTCATGCCCACCCCGTCGTCGATCACCTGAATCAGCGCCTTGCCAGCCTCCTGCAGCACGAGCTGTAAGTGGCGGGCCTGGGCGTCGAGGGCGTTCTCGAGTAGCTCTTTGACCACCGAGGCGGGGCGCTGCACCACCTCGCCGGCGGCGATTTGGTTGACCAGGTGCTCTGGCAGCAGGCGAATCTGGCTCGACATGGGGGCGCAAGTTACACCCGCACGCCCGGCCGACCCGAATCGAATCAGCCACGAACGCAAACGCCCGATGCTGAAATCCGCATCGGGCGTCGCGTGGGGCAGCGACGCTTAATTCAGGTTGAGCGCCTCGAGGCTCACCGGCAGCACGCGGCTCACCCCCGTCTCTTCCATCGTCACACCATACATCACGTTGGTCTTCACCATCGTGCGCTTGTTGTGCGTCACGACGATGAACTGGCTCTGGGCCGAGAACTCGCCGATGATGTTGGTGAACTTGTCAATGTTCGCATCGTCGAGCGGCGCGTCCACCTCGTCGAAAATGCAGAACGGCGCGGGCTTGAGCAGGTAAATCGCAAACAGCAGCGAGGTGGCCGTCAGCGTCTTTTCCCCACCCGACAGTTGGTTGATGGTCAGCGGCCGTTTGCCCTTGGGCCGGGCCATGATCTCGATGGGGCTCTCGAGCACGTTGTCGGGGTTCACCAGCGTCAGGTCGCAGGTATCGTGCTCGGTGAAGAGCGTGCGAAACACCCGCATGAAGTTGTCGCGGATGCGGTTGAACGCATCCATGAACTTCTCCTTTGCCGTGGCGTCCATCTCTTCGATGGTCGTGAGCAGGTTCTCGCGGGCCTCGATGAGGTCGTTGCGCTGGCTCTGGATGAAGTCCCAGCGCTGCTTGACCTCGTGATAGGCCTCGATGGCGGTTGGGTTCACCTCACCGAAGCGCTGAATCTGGTCGCGCAGCTTCATCACCTCGGCCTCGAGGGGCTCGAGGGCCACGTCCTCTACCGGCCCGTCGAACAGTTCGTCGGCGTTTAGCGCGCTGATGCTCAGGCCAAACTCGACCTCCATCCGCTCGCGCATCGCATTCTCTTGAATGCGGATCTCGGTGCCTTGGTCTTTGAGCTGCGTCAGCTGCTGCTGCCGTTCGTCGCGCTCGCGGCGCAGGCTGCGCAGGCTGTTCTCGTGCTCGCTGAGGCTGGGGCGCAGGTCGTTCACCGCGTTGTGCTCGGCGTTGACGGTGGCTAGGCGCTCGTCGCGCGTGGCGTAGAGCGCCACGATCTGCTCGTCATAGCCGGCGTTGGCTTTGGTGAGGGCCTCGAGGTCAGTCGCCACGTGGGCCTGCTCGCTCTGGCGCGTGGCCTCGGCCTGGGTGATTTGCTCGATCTGCTCGCCTTGGCGGCGCAGGTCTTTTTCGAGGCCCGACAGGTGGTTGCGCGCCTCGACGGCGGCGATATTCTGTGCGTTATAGGCATTCTGCAGCTCGCCCACGCGCTCGCTCTGACTGTCTTGGGCGCGCTGGCGGTCCTGCAGCGCCGCTTGGGCGGCGTCTATCTGCTCCTGCAGAGCCTGCTCGCGCGGGGCTAGCTCGGCCCGCAGTCCGTCGAGGCGCGCGATCTCGGCCTCGATGTCGGCCTTGCGCGTCAAGTTGCGCTCTTCAAACTGGCGGAACTCATCCTCACGCACCTGCAGCATCGATACCTGGCGCTGCATGAGCTGTAGGTCGCGCTGCTGCTGCTCGAGGCGAGCCGAGGGGTTCGTCTTCTGAATCTCTTGAATCGTGCGCGCCAGGTCGGCATAGGCCTGCTGCCGCTGCTCGAGTTGGGATTCCAGCTCAACGATTTCGGGCGCCAGCTTGTCGAGGTTCTGCGCGCGGCCGATGCGTGTGCCCTCAAACAGGCCCAGCGAACCGCCCACGAGCATGGCGCGCTTGGTGAGCAGCGTGCCCGAGGTCTCGACCACCACCAGCCCGTCGGGCAGCCCATGCTCAAAGGCATAGCCGTCTTTGACCACACACACGTTGCCGAGCAGGTAGTGCGCCAGGGGCCGTAGGTGCTCGTCGCTCTCGACCAGCGAGAGCAGTTCAAAGGAACCGTTGTAGGGACCGACGTTTGCGCCGCCGCGGTTGGTGACGATCTCGCGCACCTCTTCGAGGATGAAGAAGTTGGCACGACCGCGCCCCGCCTCGCGCAGCAGGCGCATGCCCGCCATCGCCTCGGCGCGCGTCTCGACCACGAGATAGTTCAGGTAGGGCTCGAGCACCGCCTCGAGCGCCTTCTTATAGTCCTCGCGGCAGGTGAACGCGTCGCTGAGCAGGTGGGGCTCATGCGCCCAGCCCTGCGCCTTCTTCAGAAACTTCACCGACTCGCTGAAACCCTCGAGGCTGTCGACCAGGCTCTGCGTCATGGTGAACTCCTGCCGCTTCATGTCGAGGCTGCGCTGCAGCTGATAGGCCTGCTCGCGCAGGGTGTCGAGCTCTTCTTGGCGGGCCTTGAGGTTGGCCTCATACTCGTTTTTGGCGCGCACGAGGGCCTCGACGTCGAGCTCGAGCACGTGGGCCTGCTGGCGCAGGGTGGCCAGCTTCTCGGCCTGAGCCTGACGCTCGGCCGCGCGGGCCTCGCGCTCGGCCTGGCCACGGCCCAGCTCAGCCTCGAGGCTCTGGCGCTGACCCTGGCGGCGCTCGTCTTCGCGGTGGGCGGTCTGCTGCTCTTGCTCGAGGGCGCGCAGGGCCTCGGCAGCCTGGCGGGCCTGCTCAGCG
>VYMD01000069.1_pt1 | contig 31826 bp, 25 predicted proteins | sample 5115311 | NCBI WGS metagenome assembly VYMD01 (sample SAMN12291779, study PRJNA351875) | freshwater metagenome | isolation source: freshwater lake | place: USA: Michigan, Wintergreen Lake | collected 2013-08-08
GCCCAATTTGCCCCTTTTCGCTAAAAGGGAGTGCAAAGGTAATACCTAAATACCCTTTTGCAAGCCTTTCCCCCAAATGTTTTTAGCATTCTCTAATCTATCACTGAATATCAACGAGTTAATTAATAAAGTTTTTTTAGCCTCTCTTCCATCCTTTCAATCCTATCATTAAAGATGCCTAAAACCAATCAGGATCACAGCCTTGCGTGAGGGATAGAAACGAAAAGCCCGAAGTGTGTTGGATGTGGGCGGACGGACTTGTAGTGAATAGCCCGACACTGACGCGAAGCGGTCAGGGGCACGCCAAAAAAAAATCTTACTTACTAACTTGGTTTACTTTTTTCTATGAACCGTTTGCTTTCGATCGGGGCCGGTTGAAATCAACGTTATTGGAACTTCTAAGGCTTTCTCCAAGAATGCGATATACTGAACTAGTTCGACAGGCATTTTATTTTCGGTGATCCCCTCAAGTGAAGTATTCCAGCCTTTGACCTCGGTATAAATTGGCTGAATGTTTTCGTTTACAAGTTCGTATGGAACGGTTTCTGTTATACTGCCGTCACCTAATTGGTACTTTGTGCATATTTTAATGGTTGGGAAAATGTTAAGCACATCGGCTTTCATCATCAACAACTGCGTGACTCCATTGATCATAATAGAGTACTTCAATGAAGGAAGATCGATCCAACCACATCTACGTGGTCGTCCAGTAGTGGAACCAAACTCGTTTCCTTCTTTGCGCATTTTCTCACCTTCTTCATCCAATAACTCGGTTGGAAACGGACCACTGCCGACTCGCGTGCTGTACGCCTTAAAGATGCCATAGACTTCTCCGATGTGTTTTGGAGCTACACCCAAACCCGTGCAGGCGCCTGCTGTAACTGTACTTGAACTTGTAACAAACGGATAGCTACCAAAGTCAATATCCAACAACGAACCTTGAGCGCCTTCCGCTAAAATAGTCGAACCTAATTTTAGCTCGTTGTTAATAAAATATTCGCTGTCGATGAGTTTGAATTGTTTCAAAAAACTGACTGCATCCAAGAATTGACTTTCCAATGCATTCCAATCAAACTCTATGTCGTGGCTTTTTAAGATTTCGAAATGAATGTCGGTTAGTTTTTTCAGTTTTTCTTTGAACGAACTGGCCAGGACATCCCCCACACGCAATCCCTGACGGCCAATCTTGTCCTGATAAGAGGGACCAATGCCTTTAAGTGTAGATCCAATTTTGTTTACTCCTTTCGCTTTCTCATACGCTTGATCGAGTAAACGATGAGTAGGGAGGATTAGGGTTGCCTTCTTTGAGATAAACAAGTTTGCCTTCACGTTGAGATTGTATTTCTCCAATTTTTCTATTTCGGCTTTAAAAACGATGGGATCCAATACCACGCCATTGCCAATGATATTCCGCGTCTTCTCTCTGAAAATGCCTGACGGGATTTGATGAAGCACGTGCTTTATTCCGTCAAACTCGAGTGTGTGCCCTGCGTTGGGGCCACCCTGAAACCGAGCTACTACATCGTAGCCAGGCGCCAATACATCCACGATTTTACCTTTTCCCTCATCGCCCCATTGCAGGCCTAGCAACACATCTACTTTCATACTTTTATTGGTCAATAGTCCATTGGCGATAACCCATCGGGAAATCGCTTTCTTTAAAAATTATTTTTTTGAATGAGAAATGACTTCTTGCTCTGATTTCACCACTTGAAAAATGGCGTTGAGTTTTGTAATCACAAGCAATTTTTTTACACTCTCTGACGGATTCATCAGGTACACTTCACCCCCTTTGTTCCGGAACTTTGTAAGAATAGTAATCAACACCCCGATTCCGCTACTGTTAATGTAGCGCAATTCTGAAATATCGATAATGCAAGTAAGAGCTTTGTGACTCATCGCGTCATTGACTACGCTTACTAATTGGGTACCGCTATCCTCACCTATGAGGTCACCTGAAATCCGGAGGGTTAGCGTATCTCCTTTAATCTCTTGAGTAAAGTTCATATTTTTTTATTTTCACAATTGGTTTTTGTGCAAGAAGCGTACAAAATTAAGGAATGATGCATGACATTAAAATGCAGCAAATCGCCAACTGTATTCTGAATATTCTGTATTCGTGGGTCACAAAACTCGGTGACCTTATGGCATTGCGTGCAAATCAGGTGATCGTGCTGCTTGTACCCATAGGATTTTTCGTATTGAGCCAAGTTCTTGCCGAACTGATGTTTGCTTACCAGGTCACATTCTACCAACAAATCAAGTGTATTGTAAACGGTAGCACGACTTACCCGATAACTCTTGTTTTTCATTTTGATGTAAAGAGATTCTACATCAAAATGGCCGTCTACAGAATATATTTCTTCCAAGATGGCATATCGCTCTGGCGTCTTGCGCAACTCCTTGTTTTCCAGGTAAGCAATAAATATCTGCTTGACTTCTTCGTATAACTTTTGGTTGAGCGGCATTCTTATTTCGCAGCAAATATACGCATTCAATTAACTCGCGAATCAAACCTACTTACCTTCACCACACCTTCTACTTTCTCTAGTTTGCCGATCAATACTTCTAAGTGACGGGTATCGTTCACGTAGAGCATTATCTCGCCACTGAAAATACCTTGATCTGTTTTGAACGACAAAGAACTCATATTTACTTTAAGCTCTTCGGAAATCACTTTTGATACGTCATTGATCAACCCCACTCGATCAGTGCCCACCACTTTTAATCCCGTGAGGAACGCGACTTCATACTGTGATGTCCATTTTGCCTTGATCACCCGATTTCCATGATTTGCCAGAAGTTCGGTTGCGTTGGGGCAAGAGGTACGGTGTATCTTTATTCCTTCGTTGACAGTTACAAAACCGAATACCTCATCACCCGGAATCGGTGTGCAACATTTCGCCAACTTGTATTCCACCACATCCATGTCTTCTCCAATCAGTAAGATGTCTTCGTAGCGACCCTTCGCCTTATTGATCTCTTGCTCAATTGTTTTTACATCCCGTACTTCATTGTGCTCCCTTCCCTTGAGAGGTGAAGCCGGTTTGTATTCCTTGAATCGTTTTAAATCATTTACCGTGATAGAGCCGAACCCTACCCTGTAATACAGCTCAAACTGGGACGGGACTTTAAAAAAATCACGCATTTGCTCAAACACTTGGCCGTTGGTGTCTATTTTAAGCTGCTTCAACTTTCGCAATAGAACTTCCTTACCATCATCAGATACTTTGCGTTTGTTTTCCTTTAGCAGCTCCTTAATCTTTGATTTCGCCTTTGGACTGATAACAAATCTCAGCCAGTCTTCATTCGGTTTTTGTTTGGCCGAAGTCAGAATTTCGATTTGATCACCATTTTTTAAAACATGATTAATGGGCACTAACCTCTGATTCACTTTAGCGCCAATACATTTGGCTCCAATATCAGTGTGTATATCAAAAGCGAAATCTAAGGCCGTAGCGCCCGTAGGGAGTGTTTTCAATTCCCCTTTCGGAGTGAATACAAAAACTTCCTCGCTAAAAAGATTGCCACGGAAGTCATCGACAAACTCCAGCGCAGTAAGGTCTTGCTTTTCTAATGTCTCACGAACACGAACCAGCCATTTCTCCAAATTGGATTCATACTTGGCTGCATTGTCCTTGTATTTCCAATGTGCAGCATAGCCTTTCTCTGCAATTTCGTCCATTCTTAAAGTGCGGATTTGAACTTCTACCCACTGGCCATTTTTTGCCATTACCGTAGTATGAAGCGACTCATATCCATTTCCCTTGGGTGTACTAATCCAGTCTCTCAACCGATCAGGGTTGGGGGTGTAGTAGTCTGTCACAATTGAATAAACTTGCCAACAGTAAGACTTTTCTTGCTCAAGCGGAGTGTCGATAATGACCCTGATTGCAAACAAATCATATACCTCTTCGAAAGGTATATTTTGCTTCCGCATTTTATTGTAAATCGAAAATACTGATTTTGGTCTACTTTTGATTTCATAATTCACGCCCAATTTATCAAGCTCTTCTTTGATGGGCAGTACAAATTGTTTGATAAATCTATTTCTGGATGCTTTGGTCTCCGCAATCTTGTTTGTGATTTCTTCAAAAATAGGAGGGTCGGTAAATCGTAAGTACAAATCCTCCAGCTCCGTTTTTATGGCATTCAACCCCAGGCGATGAGCCAATGGAGCATAGAGATAAATGGTCTCCGATGATACACGCAGCTGCTTGTTGCGAGGCATACTCTCCAAGGTCCGCATGTTATGTAATCGATCAGCTAGCTTAATCAAGATTACCCTAACGTCTTCCGAAAGCGTGAAAAGCATCTTTCGGAAATTCTCCGCTTGTGCAGATGTCCCATATTCAAAAACGCCTCGGATTTTGGTAAGACCGTCTATAATTTTCGCAATCTTCTTTCCGAAAATTCCTTGCAGGTCAGAGAGTTGGATATCTGTGTCTTCTACTACATCGTGCAACAGTGCAGCGATGATCGAAGTTGTACCCAAACCGATCTCTTCGACACAGATTTCTGCGACCGATAGCGGATGAAAAATATAGGGCTCGCCTGATTTTCTGCGCATATTCTTGTGCGCCTCCATGCTAATGGTAAATGCCCGCTTAATGAGCCTCGCATCACCCTCCTTTAAAATGGGTTTAGCTAAACGCAATAGCCTGCGATAGCGAGCAATGATTTCTCTCTTTTCCTCTACTTCGTCAATTACCATTTGACTCATTCGTCATTTACATTCCGTCCCGAACCAATTGGAAATTTAAACAACCCGGAACATTTTTCAGGTTATTTCCTCATTTTCCAATCAGAACTTTAATAATAGCGAATAATCCCTAAATTTGCGCTCCCTTTACCCTAAAAAGGCGAAAACAAATGCGGATGTGGCGTAATTGGCAGCCCTGCCTACCGGCGGGCAGGCGCGCATCAGACTCGCGGGTCTGGTGTCGCTTCCAACTCGATACTACGCAACAAAAAAATGCGGATGTGGCGTAATTGGCAGCCGCGCCAGACTTAGGATCTGGTGCCGTAAGGCGTGGGGGTTCGAGTCCCTTCATCCGCACTTCAAATGGTTTCGGGTTCCCAGTTCCCGGTCGGTTGGTTAGACCCAACCACCGGAAACTGGGAACAGGAAACAACAAACAAGAAACTTTTAACTTTTATTCCATTGAACATTACACTAGACAAGCAAAGCACTACCGAAGGGCTGATCAAAATCTCGTTGGGTGAGAGCGACTATTTACCAAAAGTCGATGAGAAGCTGAAGGATTTTTCACGCAAAGCAAACATCAAGGGCTTCCGCCAGGGCAAAGTACCTACCGGGGTGATCAAAAAAATGTATGGCAAGTCCATCTTAGTAGAAGAGGTGAATCATCTCATCTCTCACTCGGTCTCAGACTATATTAAAGAAAACAAGCTGAAGGTGTTGGGCGACCCACTACCAAACGCGGAAAAAGCGCGCACGATCGATTGGGATGTTCAAAAGGACTTCGAATTTGAATTTCAGATTGGGATGGTCGAAGATTTCGCGGTCGACTTGTCCAGTAAGGTGAAGGTGACCTCGCACCCTATTGAAATAGACCAACAAGTCATGGACGAAACTTTGGCCGATATTAAAAAACGATTTGGCAATGTTTCTTATCCAGAGGCAAGCACAGAGAGTGATAACCTTCATGGTGACATCGCGCTGAAGGGGCAGGAACTTACTGAAGAAACAAAAAAGGGTTCTTTCATTGCCGTAAACAAAATTGACAAGAAAGCTCAAAGGAAATTCATCGGATTGAAGATTGGTGACGTTGTTGAGTTTGATGCCGAAAAGACATTCACTTCAACAGGGGAAAAAAGCCGTGCCTTGAACATTTCAGAAGAAGAAGCCACTAGCGCAAAGGGTACCTATCTTTTTACCGTCACGTCTGTGAGTCGGGTTGAACCGCCCACCATGAATCAAGAACTTTTTGACAAAGTTTTTGGTAAAGATGTTGTAAAAAGCGAGGAGGAGTTTACTGCGAAGGTCAAAGAAACCATCGCGCAAAACTATCAGCGTGAGACGGATCGTCTATTAGATCACGAAATTCAACATTATTACGTTGATCACACTACCATCCAGATGCCGGATAACTTTTTGAAAATGTGGCTAAAAGCAACCAGCAATGGGCAAGTGACAGAAGAAATACTAGAAAAGGAATTCCATGCATATAAAGATTCCTTGAAATGGGATTTGATCAAAAACAGAATTACCGAAGAAAGGGAGATCAAAGTAGAGGGCGATGAAGTGAGAGAAAAAGCAAAGCAATTGATTGTAGATCAATTTGGGGGACCCGCCATCGCAGCTCAACTGGGGGATAAGTTGGACGAGATCGCCAACAATTATCTTTCTGGCCATGATGGCAAAGGTGAGAATTTTATGCGCATTTACAATCAATTGAGGCAGGAAAAGATAATGAGAGCAATTAAAGAAACCATTACCATAAATGAAAAGAAAGTGAGTTTGGAGGAGTTCAAAAAATTAGCCGCCAGCCACAATCATTAGGCGCTGAACCTTTTGATAAGATTGTGAGTTAAATAGAAAGCTCTGCCTGCGGGTGGGGCTTTTTTTAATGAATCGCTCGCAAATTGACCCAACAATACTTAACATTGGGTACGCAATGGAAGCAATAATAAAAGCAGTTATACGTCTACCAGTAAACTTAGAAAAAACAAAATATGTCAACGAACGAATTTAGAAACTATGCCGTGCATCATTTGGGCATGAGCGGCAATGCCTTGGACAGTTATATGAAATTTGTGAACCAAAATCCGTACACGGTTTCAGGGATGACACCCAATGTCGTGGAAGAGCGACAAATGCGCGCCACGGTGATTGACGTATTTTCGCGTTTGATGGCGGATCGCATTATCTTTTTTGGAACGGCTGTAGATGACTACGTGGCAAACGTAATCACGGCACAGCTCCTTTTCTTAGAATCTTCTGACGCAAAGAAAGATGTTATCATGTATATCAATAGCCCAGGCGGCTCGGTGTATGCAGGGCTTGGCATCTATGATACCATGCAAATCATAAACCCCGATGTGGCCACGATATGTACGGGCATGGCGGCTTCAATGGGCGCGGTATTGTTGGCTGCGGGAGCTTCTAAAAAGAGATCCGCCCTGCCTCATTCCCGGGTGATGATTCACCAGCCTTCAGCAGGTATGCAAGGAACTTCTTCCGACATGGAAATTTCTATGAAGCAAACTTTGGAGTTGAAAAAGGATTTGTACACCATTCTGGCTAACCATAGCGGACAGACGTATGAGAAGATCGAAAAAGATTCTGATCGAGACTTCTGGATGCGTTCTTCCGAAGCGAAAGCATATGGATTAATAGACGAGGTGCTGGAGAAGAAGAGGAAGTAGTCTTTAAAAGTAGGCGGGAAGTCATTGGGCGGTTGACTGATTAATCGCGTCAAATAGTGCGATACGCAAGTACAGTAGGAAAAGATCCTTCGCTTTTGTTCGAGGGTTACTTTTTGCACAAGGTATGTCTTTGTTCGAATTATTAATACCTTTGGTAATTCATCGTTCACCTTAATCTGACCCTGCAATGGCTGCTGAAGTTACCTGTTCTTTTTGTGGTAGAAACAAAAAAGATGTGGATCTAATGATCTCGGGTATTCATGCCCACATCTGCGATAAGTGTGTTACACAGGCGAGCCAAATTCTACAAGAAGAAAAGAAAAACAAAGTGGAGGCGGGCACCTTACCCAACTTCAAACTGATCAAACCACGAGAAATAAAGAAATTCCTGGATGAATATGTGATCGGACAGGATGAAGCCAAACGAGTAATGTCCGTGGCTGTCTACAATCATTATAAAAGACTCACCCAACGAAAAATGGACAATGATGTGATGATTGAAAAATCAAACATCATTATGGTGGGCGAAACCGGAACCGGCAAGACCTACTTGGCAAGAACTCTTGCTAAAATTTTGCAGGTTCCTTTTTGCATAGCAGACGCAACCGTATTGACCGAAGCGGGTTACGTGGGTGAAGACGTTGAAAGTATTCTGACCCGTTTGCTACAAGCGGCTGATTACAATACGGAAGCAGCCGAACGAGGCATTGTTTACATTGATGAGATTGATAAAATCGCCAGAAAATCTGACAATCCTTCTATCACCCGAGACGTAAGTGGAGAAGGTGTACAGCAAGCATTGCTTAAATTATTGGAAGGCACTGCGGTGAACGTGCCCCCACAGGGAGGGCGAAAGCACCCTGACCAGAAAATGATTACCGTTAACACAGAGAATATTTTATTCATTTGCGGTGGCGCCTTTGAGGGAATCTCAAGGCTGATTGGCCGTAGGCTAAATACAAGGCCGCTGGGTTTTGCTACTTCATCAGATAGCGTCCACCCCGGTGGAGATTTGGATAAAGACAATTTGCTAAAATTCGTCTCCGCACAAGATCTAAAAACGTTCGGGCTAATCCCTGAATTAATCGGTCGCTTACCTGTTTTGTCGTTCCTCAATCCACTCGATCACGAGACTCTTCGAAAGATTTTGACCGAACCGAAAAACGCGTTGGTTAAACAATACAAGAAGCTTTTTGAAATGGAGACCATCGAATTGGAATTCAAAGAGGGTGCGCTGGATTTCATTGTGGAAAAAGCAGTTGATTTTAAATTAGGGGCCCGCGGACTTCGTTCTATTTGTGAAGCAATCATTAATGATGCAATGTTCGAGTTGCCGTCTGACAAAACAACAGATCGACTTGTGATCAACCGTGCTTATGCGGAGGAGAAATTTAATAAATCACATTACAGCAAATTGAAAGTAGCCTAGTTCAAGCGCCTGATTCTTGCTCGGCTTTCAGGTATTTTAACATCAAGCCCGCGGTGTTTTCAGAAGCGGACCCGATATCTAACGAACGATAGAGTTTATCATATTCTTCTAACATATTATTTCTGTATTCGCCAGCCTCGGTCAATCGCAGAATTTCGCCCCTTAGCGCTTCGACTGTTGCGTCTTGCTGAATTAATTCCTTTACCACTTCCTTGCCAGCGATTAGATTCACCAGCGAGATGTAATCAACCTTGACCACCTTAGAGGCAACCGCATATTCCAGGTTGCCGGCTTTATAGACTACTACCTGTGGCACTTTAAAGAGTGCTGTTTCTAACGTTGCCGTTCCAGATGTTACAATAGCTGCCGAAGCGTGCGACAAGAGATCATAGGTGGCCTCAAATACGAGTGTTACATTTTGTAAGTCCTTCAGCGGTTTGTACAGCTCCGAAGGTAAATTTTGAACGGCAGCTACTACAAAATGTAACAAAGGATTTGAAGTGGCTAATTCCGCCATCAACGGAACAATTCGTTGTAGTTCCATTTTTCTACTTCCGGGGAGCAAAGCCACAATTTTGCGCTTGGTGTCTAAGTTATTCGCTTGCACAAATTTGTCATTGGGAACAAATGCCTTGATCGCATCTAGCACCGGATTGCCAACATAGTCCGAATTGATTCCGTATTTCTTAAAAAATTCCTTTTCAAAGGGCAGAATTACAAAAAGGCGATCTACGTCTTTCTTCAGCTGCCATGCTCTGTTTTGCCGCCACGCCCAAACTTTCGGAGGAATGTAGTAAAACACCTTGATATCGTTCTTTCTACCGAATGTAGCCATTCTTCGATTGAAGCCACCATAGTCGATTAAAATCAATACATCGGGATGATAAGCAAGAATATCAGTCTTACACTCTCGCATGTATCGAGCGATCTTATAAAAATTGATTACTGCCTCAAAGCCCATAAACGCTAATTGATCGTAGTGCTTTATCAATTGTACTCCTGCTTTGCTCATCTCATCCCCACCGAATCCACGAAACTCACTTTTGGAGTCTAAGCGAGAAATGGCCTTCACCAGATTACTCCCATGCAAATCGCCAGAACGCTCGCCCGCAATAATGTAATATTTCATTGCGTTTGGTGAATTGGCTTCAAGCCGCAAGCCTCATGCTGCAAGCTATTTGGGTGTGGTGACCGAGTCTGGATTTTCATGCTATACAATTAAAGTTCAAATTACTCACCAAAGTAATCTACATAATTGCGCGGAGTTTCATAAAGTCGAATTGAGTGAAGTCTTCCAAATTTGCTGATACCTGAAATCTTTGGCATTAAAATATTCCAAAGTTCGATGGCCAAATTTTCTGTGCTCGCCATTTTACCACTCATAAATTCGACATCAAGATTTAGGTTTTTGTGATCAACTTTTTCGATCACTTCTTGCCTTATCAAATCGCTGAGTTTTTTCAGATCGATTACGAAGCCTGTGTCGGGATCAGGCGTCCCTCCTACTGTAACGATCAGATCGTAGTTGTGGCCATGCCAGTTTTCATTGGCGCAAGGGCCAAATACTTCCTGATTTTTCTCTTTGCTCCAAGAGGGGTTATAGAGCTTATGGGCTGCGTTGAAATGCTCCTTTCGGCTTACGTAAATCATTCTCATTAAATTCTCTGCAAAGATAAATTTCAAAATGGTTTAAACTGAGTATCTTTATGCCATAAATCTGTCATTTTTATGGATTATTTGCAATTTACACTACTTCGCAATTCTGCCCGTGAATATTTCGATAAAGTGGAAAAAGGGAAAAGTTATGTGATCGTTCGAAAAGGCAAACCCATTGCGAAAGTAATTCCGTTCAAAAACCCTGTGCAAGGCTGGAAGCGAGAAGTGAAGACGGTCACTCTTCATAGAGGCGGAGACTCGACAAAAATTTTGAGACAAATCCGTGATGAAGAATGAACTTGTATTTCGACACCTCGGCTTTGGTAAAGAGATATTTAAATGAAAAAGGGGATACGAAAGTTCGTGGGCTATTCGACAAGTCAGAAAGAATTTTCGTGTCTGCAGTTACACATGTCGAGTGTGCCAGCGCATTTCAACGATTGCTCCAAACCAAGTTCGTTGATAAAAGTGAGTATGAGCGAATGACGACTGAAATCGCAATTGACTTTCCGTTTTTTGAAACTGTTCCATTTGATGAAGATGTCAAACAAATTGCCTTAAGAGTAATTGAAAAACATCCACTCAAACCCCTTGATGCTATTCAACTTGCTTCTCTCATTTATATTGCCGAAGAAGTAGAATCCTTTGTGGTTTGCGACAACAAATTGAAAAAATGTTCTAAAGAAGAAGGATTTAATATTATAGACCCAACAGAATAAACTATGATTATTGTTACCGGTGCGGCTGGCTTTATTGGAAGCAACCTTATTCAACGACTTAACCAAGACAATTTCAATGCCGTTATTGCGGTTGATCATTTTAATGATCCTGAAAAAAACAAAAATCTTGTCGGCCTAAAAATTCAGGAAAAAGTAAATCGCGATGAGTTTATTGCCTGGCTCAACAAAAATTACGAAACCGTTGAGTTCATTTTTCATATCGGTGCCCGGACAGATACCACCGAGCTGGATGTAGATCTGCTAACCAAGCTCAATACAGATTACACAAAAACGGTTTGGAAAAAATGCTGTCAATATCAGATTCCGCTAGTCTATGCCTCCTCAGCGGCAACCTATGGTCTTGGAGAACTTGGATATGACGATAGAGAAGAATTGATACCGCAACTTAAGCCATTAAACCCCTACGGAAATTCGAAGCAAGTTTTTGACGTGTGGGCGTTACAACAAGATGAAAAACCTTTCTTTTGGGCAGGGCTGAAATTCTTTAATGTGTATGGCCCCAACGAATACCACAAAGGGAGAATGGCTTCCGTGGTGTGGCATGCCTACAATCAGATTCAGAAAACCGGAAAAATGAAATTGTTCCGCTCACACAAAGCCAATTACAAAGATGGCGAGCAGATGCGAGATTTTGTGTACGTAAAAGATGTAGTGGATGTTTGCGTGTTCTTGATGCACCATCGCAAAGATTCTGGTATCTATAACCTTGGTTCTGGAAAAGCGAGAACGTTCAACGATTTGGTGAAAGCCGTTTTTGCCGCACTGAACAAGCCTGTCGATATTGAATACATTGATACACCTGTAGATATACGAGACACCTATCAGTATTTCACAGAGGCGAAGATGGGGAAGTTGAAGGAGATTGGGTATGGGAAGGGATTTTTTGAGTTGGAGGGCGGGGTGAGGGACTATGTAACGGGCTTGGCAAAAAGCCACTAGAATAAGTTATAGGACGGAATTCAAAATAGATCCATAATTTTACTTTACGAAAATGGAAGATCAAGTAAAAGAATTGACGGAATTGATGGCAGATTTGATTCCTGTTGTGGATAGACTGACCCAGAATCAGGAAAAAAATACCGAGGCAATCAATCAGGTTATAGAAATTATCGCTAAGACAAACCTTGGAATGTCTGAAATGAGGGTCTCCAATATGCGGTTAGTTGACTTGATTGATAGACTGGCATTTAAGATTGATAAGATGGATCAGTTTGAGGATAGACTTGTCAAATTGGAACGGGTAGTGTTTAAATAATAGGTGACTGGTTTGACCGAATAAATTGAAATTAGGATTCAATCAACAAAAAAGAAGACGTCTTCAAAAAAAGGCGACAACAGTAGCTAAAATTCCATTTTGATTTATGAATTGTTACGCTCCATTAAGCCAATTACTATGGTGGCGAGCAGATGCGCGATTTTGTGTATGTAAAAGATGTGGTGAATGTTTGCGTGTTCCTAATGCACCATCGCAAAGACTCGGGTATCTATAACCTTGGATCAGGCAAAGCCAGAACATTCAATGATTTAGTAAAAGCCGTTTTTGCTGCGCTAAGTAAACCGGTTCACCTAGAATACATCAACACTCTATATAGATATCAGGGACACTTATGAATCTTTAACAGCGGCTAAGATGGGAAATTGAAAACGATAGGGAAATACTCCCATTTTTGCAAAATTGAAGATGGGAGAAAGAAATACTTGTCTCAGCTATAGCTTGGATAAGATAACAATCAAAATCAACAAACTATCTTTCCATCAGCGTCATCAGTCTTGCGATATCACTATCTTTTTCTAAGTCACTCGCTCGAATCAGCTTTTGATATTTCTTTTCCTTGTCAATTTCTAAAAATGAAGCTTTCCTCATAGAAAATCTCTCAAAGATGTTCGCATCTTTGGTTCTAATGAAGTAACGATGACTTGGCTTAATAATGTAGTTCCGTGACCCAACATTCATTAGCTCATTATAGGTCGGCTTAATGACTTCCAGAACGAAGAGCTTTACCAGTCGAAATCGAAGCCCATAATGTAAATCAAAAGCAAAGCCACGCTGTTGAATGCCCACTAAAAACTTGCTATTCAGCATGCAAAGTAAACTATCTTTTTCAACCTGAAATTGAACGGAATCAACACGGTTGCCGTCTAACTCCAAAGTGTTACCATTTAAAAGTATGAGTACCCGGTTCGTGTAGATGTCGTAATTGACCAAGCCCATATAGCTCTCCGGCTTATCCTTCGGACGGAAATGAATTGTCCCGCTCTTAAACACATCAAACAAGGTTGTCTTTCCTTCAAGTTCTGGTTCAATTGATCGCGTATTCAAAAATCCGGATCCTGTAATTAAAAAAGCAGGATCTCTATTCACTTGTTGGCAAATTCCCGCTGCCGCGATAAACATCACGATAAAAAAAACTTGGATTCTGAATAGCATGATGCGTTTTTAATGACAGTAAACTACAAAAAAATGAAGTTGCTTTGCAGCAACTTCATTTTTTTAAGATAAATGAAAAATTAGTTAAGAGGAATAATTCTGACTAGAAACTCGCTCTTAACGCCAGTGGCAACGCCAACCTCAGCATCGGTTGAGACTGCTGTGGCGTTTAGCTTTATTGTAACGTTTATTGGTGTCGTGTTCCCTTTTCCTATAAGAGCTGTATTCAATATTCTTAACTCAACATTTGACGATGTTTGACCAGCAGAAAAAGAAATAGTCCCTCCAGTTACATCGACAAAATCGACCCCTGGCGTTCCTCCGGTAATCGTATAGCCAACGGTCACGGTCTGAGGCGAAACACTTGGAAGAAGAACTCTAAAATTCGTAACACCTACTTGATTGAGGTTATTAAGAATCAATGGCGTAGCCGTAGGAACTGTCTCAATCTTCTTGTTCTCGTCAACAATTGTATATGTAAAAACATTGTTGGTGCCTACCGCTACCACGTTTCCATTTGCCGAATTGGCAATAGAAAGTGCGGTAATAGTCATAACCGCATTTTCGCCAGCTATAGCTTCTAACAAGGTGTCATCTATCGTTGACAATGAATCAATTAGCACACCGGAAGACCCAACGGGCAAAACAATAGTTCCTGAAAGCGGAGGATTTTTTGATGTATAGTCTACGCCAAAACCTGCCGGACCAGTAACGGTGTAGGTAGCCGTCACTGCGGCACCCGTAGGTATATTGAAGTTAGGAATGATTCTTAATGCAGTCTTTGCCTTGCTATTTTCAATCACGGTTGCTGAAACGGCAGAAAACTGAACATTAAGATTGACATTCGTAAACTGAACTATCGCCTCTTTTTGGTAAATAGTGCTCCCGTCTGAGCCTCTCCCAATCGAGAAACTTTTTTCTGAATTGGAAGCGCTAACAAGAGTAATTGTTAATGTCTTGGTACCATCAGCGACAGCATCTGTCAATGCCCTGATTCCCAAATTAACAAAATCAAAATCGTTTACCCCGCCCGTGGTCGCATTCCTTCGCAAAATAATCGATCCTCCAGAAGCTGTATTAGTGCCTGAAGTTGTGGTAAAATCAGTGCCGAATACCGCTGAACCTGAGAATTGATAAGTGACTGTTATGTCTGAAGTGAATCCTGTGGGGCATTCAATCCGTATGTTTTGCACCGCAGTAGCAGTCTCAGCAACAGTCAGATTAATCGGTACAACGGTTCCGCCAGCGTTGGCGAACGCAACATAACCATCCAGATTCTTTACCTTAATCGTCTGCTCATCTAGATTAACATCCGTGCAGGATGCTAAGAGTCCAAAACCAAATATTATTAGAATTATCTTTTTCATGAGTATTTTTTTTAGTTCTCAAACCACATAGGTACATCGCCAAGAAGGTCAACAGGAGTATTAGGATTAGCGGCACGCTCTGCAGGCGCGTACTGAAGTCTCTTCAGCATCCCAGTAATTAGCGATCCTGGGGACGGCTCCAAATTATTTGGAACTTTTGTTCTTCTCACATGATTCCAAGCCTCAATCGGACGCAACAATGTCTCAATATATTGCTGTTCGCCAATTCGTCTCAGTTTTTCTGAGGTTGTTAAAGGATTGATATCAGACAAACCAGTAACAAATGTCGTAATCTGAGTATTTGTCAAGGTAGTAACTGCGCCCGGGATCGTCTGACCATAAAATGTAAGAGCCTCAGTTACGCCTTGGCGATATAGAACATTCGCATCTCCTGCAATAACACCTTTTGCAACAAGTTCAGCCCTGTAAAAAGTGATCTCAGCCGGTAACATCCAGATGTCTGGCAATGTGCCTCTGATCAGATTATTAGAATATCTCGCAAAAGCTGCTGACGGTTGCTGCGAAATGCCGCGAACCTCGAATCCCCCTGTAGTTCCGGCTGTAGTTCCGGTAACGCACCACAACGCGAGTCTCGGATCTCCAAGAAGTAAATCTCTAAGTCGTAGAGCAGGGGCAAAATAATTAGTAGTCTCATTAGATCCCGTTCCAAATGCAGTAACGATCTCTAGCCAAGCATTTCGATTTCCAACAGTTCCCGGATATCTCAGCATGGTCGCATTAGCACTAGTTGATACCAAAGGTTGAGCCAACGTGGCAATAATCTGTGGGTCAACTGAAGTATCTTTGTTTCTAATCAACATTAGCGTTCTTAATTTCAACGAGTTGGCATATGCCCTCCAGTTCGTCATATTGCCACCGTAAATCAAGTCGCCCTGCGCCACGTTTGCAACTCCAGTTGTCGGCAACGCATCAATCAATGCAATGGCTTCATCCAACAATGTAACAACGCCTCTCAGAACAGTCTCTTGCGTATCGTATTTTGGAAATTTGAATTTAGCAGCATCCAAAGCTTCTGTAAAAGGCACATCTCCAAAGGCACAAGTTGCGTCAAAAAAAGCAAGCGCCTTTAATGTAACTGCAATCGCTGCCACATTATTATTGGTAACTCCTGCTGCCTTGGCATCTTTCTCTACCAGAGCTAAATTAGCAAGAACCTGGGTATAGATCATTGACCAGAAGTTTCCCGCGAGGAAACCACCAGCGGCTCCGCCTCCATTTCGAGGGCTGTTAAAGGTGAAATGTGAGTGCTGGTAAACATCAACCATTCTAGTCCCTAATTCCGTAACTTTTCTGTTGCTATACTGTACAATTACGTAAGGTAAAATCGCATTTGGATCAGCTTTAGATGCCGCTAGTGGGTTCGTATTAACATCCAATACATTCGAACAAGATAAGGGTATAGAAAGCAAAACTATTGCGATCAACCCAGAAAGTATCTTTGACATATTTTTCATCTCAAATCAATTAAAAAGTGAGTCTAACATTGAATCCGTAACTTCTGGTTGAAGGAACTGTGTTTCGTTCAACACCGAACCCGTCTGCACCTGCACCAAACAAATTCGCTTCCGGATCGATATGGGGAACTTTAGAATAAAGTAGCGCCAAATTTCTTCCCTCCACACCGACTTGAAGAGCTTTAATTACGCCCTTCCCCAATACAGATTTTGGAATATTGTAAGAAAGAGAAACCTCTCGCAGTTTAACAAAAGATGCATCAAATGTATTCGTAACCGCTACTCCACTTGGAGCAAGGTTTCCCCAAAAGGTTTGTGCACTACGAACCGGAACGTCATTGTCTCTAAAGGTTCCATCGGTATTTTGAAGCACTCCAAAAGTATCAATAAATGTTCCCTCTCTGTTAACGGCTGTTTCTTCAACCTGTCCATTTGCCCAAAGGCCAGCAACTGTAGCTGAGTGCAATAATCCGCCATCTCTCCAATCTATTGTAGTAGTCAAAGAAAAATTGCGGTAAGAAAAATTATTAACAAATCCCATCGTAAACCTTGGCATAACAGAGCCCAAATTCTCCAGTGGACCAGCTTGACGCAATCCGTTATTGGCATTAATAATGGGTCGGTTTGTTGCTGGATCTCGCAGATAGGTTCCTGCATATAGTTGAAATTGTCTGCCGGGGACAGCAACAACCTGAACGTTATTGAATTCGCTTTGAATTACAATACGGTCTGTTCCAGGTATCAAACTCTGTACAATCGATTCGTTCTGAGTAAAATTAACAATTGAATTCCATTTGAAATTCTGAGAGTTTATAACCTTTGCATCCAATGAAACTTCATAGCCGGTTTGAGTAACTTCGCCAACATTCAGAGTCTGGGTAGAAAAACCAGAAGATTGAGGAATTGGAATGGCCAAAATTTGGTTTTTGTTACTTGTTGAGAAGTAAGAAACATCCAGTGTAAACCGGCTATCTAAGAACTGCAATTCTGCACCAAACTCATAGGTCGTTTGCGTCTGTGGTAGTAGCCCTACGGGAGGGATGCGTGTTTGCGCTGCAAAACCTAAGCGTCCATTAAACGGAAAATTTTGATTCAAGCTGTATTGGCCGCTTGCTTGTGCAACTGGGAAAAAGTTGAAATCGAGTTGATATGGATTTGTATCGTTTCCCACCTGAGCCGCACTAGCACGAATCTTTGCGTAATTAAGCACTTTGCTTTTCATACCCAAAGCATCTGTAATAACCACAGCCAAACTTGCGGAAGGATAAAAATAAGATCTATTATTTGCCGGCAAAGTTGAACTCCAGTCATTGCGACCAGTCAATGTTAAAGTAGCCCAGTTCTTATACCCGAGTGCCGCCTCACCATAAGCACCCATTAGAATGTGCTCACTAAAGGCGCGGGTTGGTACGTTGCTAAGTGCATTTGAGGGATTAAACAATTCAGGAATACTCAATCCCTGGGAGAACAAATTTTCTGCGCTCAATCCACGTCTGTTATAATTAAAACCGCCTAATACTTTCAAATTAAAGTCTTCGGAAACGTTCTTGTAATATGTAGCAATTACATCGAGGTTAAGCTGTGTCCGATTGATTTTGTCAATCGTGAAGTCGCCCGTTGCTCTTGACCGGGTTCCAACTCGGTTAGTAACCAACCTATTGTCTTGATCAAAATCATAACCTAGTCGAGCAGTTATGCCAAGCTCTTGTATTGGATTATAGGTAGCTTCGAAATTTCCCAGGAACCGCTCATCTTCCCTCTCATTCTTGTTCTCATGTTGCAGCCAAAAAGGGTTGTTGTCGGTAGGGCTCGCAAAACCCAATTGATTGCCATTAGCGTCTATCCAAGGTTGGTAATTCTTAAAATTATTAGATCTACCAAAACCAGTTACGCTAAATATATTTGGGTCATTGGCACCCGCAACACCAGTGCCTTGAGACTTTGTATTAATGTACTGAATCCCAAAACGAGACTTAAACTTTTCAGAATGTTTCATTCCGGCATTAAAACTAGCTGTTATTCTGTCTAGCGCTGCATTTGGAAGAATACCCACTTGATTAAGGGATGTCAAGCTTAAACGATAATCACCTCTATCATGTGCATCAGCAAAGGCTACGTTATTGATTAACGTTCTTCCTTGGCGGAAATAGTCGTTATAATTTTCTGGATAAGCTCTTAACGCTACTTTTCTGCCCGTACCCAGCTCAGTCACTTGTTGCCCGTTGATGCGCTCACCAAAGCTAGTAGCAGTCGCAGATGAATCATACTTTGAATTTTGACCCCCTGAATAGGTGTTTTGGTACTTAGGAACTCGGAATAAATCGTCAAATCTCAATGAAGAATTGACGGTAATAGAAGCTCTCCCACCCTTATTTGCTTTTCCTTTCTTTGTAGTTACCACAATTACACCAGAAGCAGCACGAGATCCATAAAGAGCTGTCGCTGCCGCACCTTTAAGTACATTGAGAGATTCCACATCATCTGGATTAACTACAGCTGCACCATTTGCGAAATCTCTATTCCCGCTAATTCTACTGGTTGTAGCATCTTGAGAATCATTAATAGGAATACCATCAACTACCCAAAGTGGCTGGTTTCTTCCGCTCAGAGAGGATACACCACGAATAGTAACTTTCGTTGAACCTCCTAGGTTTCCAGAACTTTGATTGATCAACACTCCAGTCACTTTTCCTTGGAGTGAGTTCAAAATATTACTTTCTCTTGAAGCGAGCAACTCGTCTGACTTTACTCCGGAGACCGCATAACCTAATTCTCTAGACTGCTTTTCAACACCCAGAGCCGTTACCACTACCTCAGCAAGTTCTTTGGTGTCTGACACAAGCTTGATGTCAATAGACGTCCTGTCCCCTACTTCTATTTCCTGGGTAACAAACCCAATGAAAGAGACAATAATGGTCGACCCTGCGCTACCCAGTGGCAGCGAAAAACGGCCATCACTATCTGTAACGGTACCACTTGTTGTTCCCTTAACAACAAGATTTACACCTGGAAGTCCAGTCCCGTCATCAGCAGATGTCACTTTACCAGTAACCGTTCGTTCCTGTGCCCACGCCATGCTGTTGATCAGCAACAAGAGCGGCACCAATTTGATAAGTAAATTTTTCCTCATACTAGTTGGTTTAAGTTTTTATTAAAGAATTCACTTTAAGAAGGGTAAATGTAAGGGTTGAAACTAATATTACCATAACATTAAAAGTAAAATGCTGGATTTTTTTTCAATCGATTGCGGAACGGGGATTTGAAACCGTTAAAAACAAAAAAAGACCGCCAAAAGGCGGTCTTTTTTACGAATTGCGAAAAAGTTGACTAGCGAGTCAAGGTCAATCTTACTCTACGTGTCCAGGTGCAATAGCCATTTCTTCTGCCATACTCATCGGCATCGTCATCGAGGCCAATGGTTAAAGCATTGCCGGCTACAAGACCCGTTTGTGTTGTAGTATAGGATCCCTGGTTAGCAACAGTTGCCGCTGGCGTCAAAGGCGGCATAACTAAGCCAGCCGCCACCGTGAAGTTACCACCCGTAGGCATGGTCCAGTACAATTCACGATCAGCAGTGCAATCTACCGTAGAATTTTGTAAAGGAACAAACACGGTTCCGTTCTCAAGGTTAATTCTCAGAGTCACGTTTTGACCGCGATAATTGACGGTAAACTGCCTCTCGGTAACAAGTCCGCCCGCAGGAATGGTAAGATTTACGGTTTGAGTCGGAAACAAAACCTGTGCGATATACTTAGGAAACTGGGCACCTGCGTGAAGTGCCGCAGAGTGGTTAATCGACCAGATTGCATTCTGAGTCAGCGTATAGGCCCCAACCCAGTTGGCTGAAGGGATGCCGGCACGAACAGTGAGCGTATAAACAAATGAGGCACTGTAAAACTGACCCCCGGTAATATTGGGAGTCGTATTTGTACTCGTGAACTCTCTCCCATCCTTCAAAACCATCACTCCTCTATAGATGACCTGATCAGCTGCAGCAAATGATCCGGGAAAACCGGTTGCAGTTGCCAAGGCTGTCAATGTTTCACTAGCGGTAACGCGAACCTTTGCCCTAAGATACTCTGAGAAAGTTGGCTCAGTGGGTTTTGTAAATGCAGAAGCTGGTATCGTCTTCACTGGTACTTCTCCCGATAGCGCTGCTCCTCTACGGTGAGACACCAAAATGCGAAACTCTTGCAGATTGTTACCTCCATTCGCATCTACTGCTTCAAACGTAGCATCTAAACCACTGTTAGCCAAATCAGCCAAATCAATTACGTTAGACGTTTGCGCATATAGGCGCATATAGGCACCCACCTCGCGATCGTCATAAGGCAAGGGATACAAGTCTTTATCTCTACACCCAATTCCAACTACGGTTAGAAGTAAGGCTGTAATTAAACTATATCTTTTAAATTTCATATTTGTCGAATTTTAAATGAGACCTAAAAATTAAGATTGGCAACGAATGTGTCCCAGAAAAGCTTACCGGTCAGATCCGACTTTTGCTCGACTGCCGAATTACGCGCTTCAAATGAGCTCGGATACCAGAAGGTGCGTGGGAATGCGCCAGGAGCCGGGTTTACGGTTGGTTGCATACCCGTAGGCAAACCGGTACGTCTGTAGAGATTATACGATTCAACCCCGGAACCAAACAATGAAATCCAATACTCACGGGCAACAATATTTAGTTGGGCCCGCTCAAGACTTCCTAAGTCAGTTATGCTAGAGGGTGGAGGCGAACTAAACATAGCTGTAGCGCGAGCAGAATACCTGGCAATTTCGTCTGCTAGTGGTGATCTCCAGTTGATTGCCGTTGCAGCAGGAGTTGTCGTGTCAACGTTTATTGTGCCTGTAGTAATCTGTACGAAGCGAGCCGTGATATTCGTGACACCTTCCGATACTGTAACAGTGGCGCCTAAAAGCTCACTTGCTACATCTGCGTCAGTTGCTCTCGTCCAGGCGGCTGCGGCTGCCACATAAATACCATTTTGGCTTGCTGTTGTTTGATCCTTTAACAATACACGATCACCCGCTGATAACGTAACTCCATCTATTGTCAAGAGTCCTCCCGTTGCGATAGCCACATTGCCTGTTGAGGCAACCCTTACATTCGTGAGAGTAGTACCCACTGTAGGAAAGAATGCGTTGATCGTAGCCGCCTCATTTGGTGACCCGCCAAAAGCATTTGTTCCAAGAGTTCCATTGATAGACCAGTCGCGCACGTCTGCTAATGAATTGGCAACGCCCAGATTAAACTGAGCAAGCGCAGCGCCCGCACCAGTAACTCCAGAAAGAGTTGGAGATAAAGCTACTTCAGCACGCATAAAATTCACTGAAGAGCGCATCAAAATCGGTTGCATTCCGGCACCTCTCATGCCCAGGTTAGGATTGTTCGCCCCTGCATTAACATTGGCATCGAACCGGCCGCCAGCGGGGTAAACACCCCATGTAGTTCTAGCCAAACCATCTGGTGGAATTCCTTGTGGGTCTACGTGTTCACGACCCCAATAACCGACAGGAGTTGGAAAACAAAAAGTTCTACTCCAAGCCGGTGCGGCAGGATTAGTGGAGATGCCAGGAGGCATTCCCGGAATGCCGGGAATAATAGCTGTTCCTGTTGAAAATGGGTAATGTCCAGGAGCAGTTTGCGCCACGCAACGTATCTCATTAGGGTCTGTCGAATTAGCCCCCCTCTGGCGGTAGAAATAAAACCTCATTCTGGGATCCGTCATATCATAGCCATAGAACATCTGCCACATGTGGTAATTGGCCATGTAATCCCCTGCACCGGTGATATAGTTACCTGTGAACCGTGGATGACGAACATCCGGATCGGCATTATTGGTTGCATACCTGAAAATAAAACTTTCGTTTTGCGCAGTCATCACACCACCAGCCAAGGCCTCATTAATTTTAGTAGTTGCCAACGTAGGGTTAACATTTTTTAGATTAAGCCCCATTTTCAACTTGATAGAATTCGCCAAACGAATCCATCTGGCAGTAGCACCACCATAGTAGAAATCAGTGATAGTTGGTGCCAAAGCGTTTGGTGCAGTATTCAGGTTCACAATCGCCTGATCTAGGATGGCAAAAATGGCTGGATACAAATCTTCCATTTTGTCAACACCTGGATTTAAGTTATCCAAGCCTTTGAACGCCTGTGAAAATGGAACATTGCCAAAGTAGTCAACGAGAACTGAAAGTGTATAAGCCTGCATCACACGAGTCATACCGGCATGCACCGTAAATTGGCCTGCGTCAGCTTGCTTGATCAAGATATCGCAATCTGTTAAGATGGCTGCATATCCATTGTTCCACAAACCATCAAAAGCCTGTGGATTGGCGAAATTCTCGTACACTGAACCTCCGGAGTTTTGAAGACGGGTCACTTGCATGCCAAAAGTGCTTGCCGCATTAAAAAATCCCGCAAGGTTAACTTGGATTTGATTTAACAGCAAACTTGGGCCTGTTGACGTTAGTTTCACTGCATTAGGATCATCCAGCAGGTCCAGATTACAGGAACTAGCCAGCGTAATCAAAACCGTTACGTATATATATTTTAGAAACTTCATAGTCGTTAAAAATTATTGGTTAGAAAGTAAGCCTTAACACGACACCGTATCTCCTTGCACTAGGACCTGTGAGATAGTCAAAGCCAGCGCCATTACCCACACCTGTACTTAGTACTTCTGGATCGAAATTCACATTCTTGGGTACATTTACCGCGTTGAACCAAATGTTATTTCCATTCAACTGAAGTGAACCTGACTTAAATGGAGTCTTGCTACCAAATAAGTTTTTGGGAAATTCATAGGCTAATGAAACCTCTCTCAAACGAATTGACGTGCCATCAAAAATGGAGGTATCATCCGTTCCATTGAACTGAACATTAAATCCATAGTCAGATGCCGTTACTTGTTTGTCATTCTTGCGATAGGTTCTCGACCCGTCTGGATTGATCGTCTCTAACACGCCAGGAAGGATAAATGTCTGGTCATATCCATACTCCACATCTGTCGCAACAGCACCTCTACCAATAGTAGCAGAAGGAGTCGAGGCATACATGGCACCACCTTGACGGTAATCCATTTGTACATTTAGCGTAAAGCCTTTGTATGTAAATGTGTTAAATAATGAACCTGTCCAATCCGGGTTAGGATTGCCGATTTCACGGATAATTGGATCAACGGCATAAAGGCCGTCATTGTCCCGTACGATTCGTTGTCCGTCAGGCGATTTTCTTACCGCATTACCTTTTATAATGTTGTAAGGACGACCCGGAATAGCAAAATTACCTCTGGTAGTAAATCCTGCGATAACCACCTCCGATAAACTTCCTCCCAAATCAATAATTTCAGGGCGCACAATGTTAAAATTGAGTGTGGCATCCCAACGGAAAGCCCCGGAACTCATCACCTTTCCATTCAAACCTAACTCAATTCCTTTGTTACTCAACTTACCCACGTTTATCAGTGTAGACGTGTAGCCTGTTGACGGATCAAGCGGTGCCTCTGTAATCAAGTCGCTGGTACTACGATCGTAAAAGGTAAGGTCAATTCCGATTCGATCATTTAACAACTTAGCATCCAATCCTACTTCTATTTCCTGCTGTAATTCAGGTCTCAACTTGGCATTTCCAAGGAAATTTCCTATCGAATTGAGCGTAGTAGGCGCGCCTGTAAGATCAACATAACCACGGGTGTTAAGCAGTGCTACCGACCGAGTTCCATAAGTGAAAGGAGCAAACCCTGCAGACGTACCATAACCCGCACGGAACTTTAAGTAGCTCAACGTATTGGATTTTAGGCCAGCAAACGCTTCGGTAAGAATAACCGAAAGTGACGTACTCGGATATAATATCGAATTATTCGCTTTCTCTAACGTGGATGTCCAGTCATTTCTACCTGCCACGTTCAAGAAGACATAGTTTTTGTAATCCAACGAGAAGTCGCCATACACGCCCATCCGTTGTTCTTCCGATTCTCTGTTGAAAATACGTCCATCAAAACCAATCGCCCTTGAGGAAGCCGTAGAGAAATTATAGTGTCTGAACAAATTGTCAATTGCCTGTCCTTCAGAGTACAGTCCATCTCTAAAAAACTTATCATTTCTCGCATTGAAACCAACTCTTCCTGAAAAATTGAAGTTTTGGTTCAACTGCTTGTTGTAACCCACGATAAAGTCTTGATTAAAGATAGTATTACGAATCGTTTGTGTGGTAAATACACCGTTGATAATATTTGGTCCTTGCACGCCACCTCTATTGAATCTTCTTTCCTGGCTTTCAGTATAGGTATCATAGCCCACACGATAAGATAAACTAAAGTTATCAGTCAAATCATAAGAAATGGTGGTAGAGTTGAATACCCTGGTGGTGCTATTTACTTCCTTGTAATTTTGGGCAATCCAAAGCGGGTTGGCAATATCGTTACCACCTCGGTAATAAATGCTTCGGTTATCAGGAGTGGCTGAAGGCCAATCAAAAATATCCAAGTTTCTGGGCGTATAAAGAAACTGTCCATAGAGAGACGGAACGCCATCAAAAGTACCGCCACCTCCGGTTGCTCCATTTAACGGAGGAGACTGAACACCAGTCACGGAGAAAAGGATGCTATTCTGAACAGATAACTTTTTTGTGATGGCAGCATTTATGCCCAAACTCAAATTCAGCCTTGTCACATCGTTACCAGGCACAAATCCTTGCTCGTTTGTGTAGGAAACTGATGAGTTGAACCCAACTTTATCCGTCCCACCAGTGAAGTTAACATATGTGTTTGAGGTTACTCCCTTTCTAAAGAATTTACTGATATCCTGACCGGCATCATATTTAATTCTATTAAACAAGTATTGCGGGTAGGCATCTCGCAGAGAGGGTGTACCTAAAAACTGATAAGGATGACCCACAGAGTCTATTTCAGCAAAGTTGGGACCCCAGTTACTGAAAAATGCGCCATACAAACCTTGGAAACCATTTCCCCAGCTATTCTGGAATTTAGGCAAAGAAGCAACTTCAGTAACATTAACAGACTGCTGAACCGTCACCTCTGCGTTTTTCTTACCCTTTCCTGATTTTGTTGTAACGAGGATAACACCATTGCGTCCCTGATCACCATACAAAACGGTAGCGGCAAGACCCTTCAACACACTTAGATTCTGAATATTGTTGGGGTCAAGGTCTAAAAAGCGGCTTGGCGTTGTTGCCGCACCACCTGTAGAGAATCCTGAACCATTATTAGTTGCTGAATTGAACGGAACGCCATCTACCACAAACAATGGTTGGGTGCTACCGCTCAATGAGCTATATCCTCTGATGTTGATGCTTGAACCAGACCCAGAAGTACCTCCCGTTGGTGAAATATTCACCCCTGGTACTTTACCTTGAAGAATACGCGCTACATCATTTTGAGGACGAGCCGCTAATTGATCAGCACCTACTGAAGAGATTGCATAGCCAAGCGCCTTCTTTTCTTTAGAAGCTCCTTGACCGACTACCACCACTTCTGAGAGTTGCTGAACATCCAACCCAAGGCTCACATCGACTGTTGTGCGATCACCAATCTCCACTTCAGATGTAGAAAGCCCGATGAACGAGAACACTAAACTTCCACCACCGGATGGAACGCTTATCGTATAGTTACCATCTGCATCGGTAACCGTACCATTCGTAGTGCCTTTCACCACTACGTTTACACCAGGTAGTCCGGTGCCATCTTCTTGTGATGTCACTTTACCTGATACACTTTTCTCTTGCGCCCAAGCCATACTGGTTGCCAGTAGGAACAGGAGCGGCAAAAGTTTAAGGAGTAAATTTTTCCTCATACTTCTTTGGTTTAGGTTTAGATTAAAATAAATACCTCTAAGGGTGGTAAATTTAGAAGAGAAAAATAATAATACAATAACATGAAAGTAAAACTTTCAGTCTTTTTAACCGCAAACGATGCTTAATGCAGTATTTTCAGCTCTATTCTTCTGTTAAAGAGCCTATTTTCTTCGGAATCGTTAGGTTTTAGCGGCTTTTTTGAGCCATACCCCTTTTTTGTAACCCTTTCTGCCGAAATTCCCTGACTTTGAAGAAAATTTAGTACCGAACCTGCTCTATTGAGGGACAATTGCTGGTTGTAAGCTTCATTCCCGGTGTCATCGGTGTGGCCACCGATCTCTGCACGCAGTGATGGGTTGTTTCTAAGTAACTGTACTACTTCGATCAGCTCCGTCTTTGATTTTTCTTCTAGTTGGTACTTATCTACCTCAAAAAAAATGTTATTCAGAACCACGGCTGCGTTTTTGACAATGGGCTGCAACTTGAAATCAAGTTCTATCGGCTTTTGCGCTTGGTCTATCTGGCGCAGGTCAAAATGACGGCTGGCAAAAAGGTATTTTGCAGCTGTAACAAACAGCCCGTATTCGGATTTTCCAGGCACAACAACCAGGTATCGGCCCGTGGTAGAATCAGAGGCTACTGTTGTCACTACCAGATTCGTACTTAAGTCTTTCAATTCAACCACAGCCTTCACTGGCTTTTGTGTGACTGCGTCAGTAATAAAACCGGCCGCGAGGTTTCCCTTTCTATCCACCTGAAAATCTTTAGGGATGGGCGTAGTATAAATCTTGCTCCTGTTGGGTCCCTCTTCTTTAGAGTAATAAGCCCACTGCCCATCGCTGGTCACGGCAAGAGAATATTGATCTTGGAAGTCGTTTAGCGGTGCACCCATATTTCTTGGTGTACTCCAGACCTCATCCGTCCGCCCAATGGCGGACACCTTCTCCGGGGGAGAAGGGAAATGACCTAAAGTCCTTTCTGAGACATAAATATCATAACTACCAAATCCTGGGAGTCCATTGGAAGCATAGTATAGGTTTTGATTGCTTACATGAATGAATGGTGCTATTTCATCAAATGGTGTATTGACCGGCTTCCCTACGTTAGTAGCTTTGCCCCACGTGCCGTCATCCCCTTTTCGAGAGTACCATAAATCATACCCCCCAATACCTCCTTTTCTGTCCGATACAAAATAGAGTTCGTTTCCATCTGCAGATAAGGCGGGCTGTGCTTCCCATCCTGCGCTATTGACTCCCGCACCAAGGCTTATTGGTCTGCTCCAAACCTCTCCTACCCGATTGCTTTCATAAAGGTCACAGCCGCGTGGTCCACAAATAGTGAATATAAGTTTTCGGCCATCTGCTGTGATGGTGGACGCACCTTCGCGAAAATTACTGTTTACATTAGTTGAGATTGTAACCGGCTTTCCCCATCTTCCATTCGGCATTTTTGAAGACACCACAATATCCTCATTGTCATCGTGCTCTTTCCCAAAGCGAACGGTAAAAATGAGTTGTCCTTCATCGGCCGTGAGCGTAGGGAAATACTGCATGGGGTAAGTGTTTACTGAATCGCTAAGGGGACGCGTGTCATACCTCCATTTTTCATTTTGATGTAACAGCGCAAAGTCACATTGTGATCGCCAAACCTTTACTTGTTCCAATTTAACCTTATCGAATTTCTCCAACGCCAAAAACCGATCGAGGTAGGGTATCGCCAAAGCATATTGACCCTGCTTCAAATACGTTTCGCCTAGAATAAAAGAATACGATTTTTCTTTGACCAAATCGCGAGTGAGACTTGCCCCTTTCTCAAAACTCTTGACAGATAGTGCCAGCTCACCAGAACTACGATAGGTAAGCCCCAGTCGGTAGTAGGCTTCCTCAAATTTGTTATCCTTTGCGATTGCCTGGTTCAATAATGCAATAGCCTGCGCCAGTTGACCGCGAACCCTAAAGTTATCCGACTTCAAATAATACTCAATGGCCTTTTTCGACTTCGTGCTCAAAGGAGGCTGTGCCTGAATAGCTAATGAAAACAATAACAGAAGACTGAAAACGAATCTCATTTCTAAATCTCAATTTTTGATATCGAAATTTCAGGTCCCTCAAAGCCTAACATTGAATTGATCAACTTTACTTTTTCAAAGTTAGCTAAATCCGATAACGAAATTTGCACCGGATTAATCTTTTGCTGATCAATTAAAGTTTGTCGCATCGTTCCATTTAACAAACAAGAGCTTGGAGTATACCAGGCCTTTCCATCAAAGAAAATCAAGTTTGCATAAGAGGCATCCGTTACAAGGTTATTTTTCACGATTATTATTTCATCGTGTAGTCCTCTTTGATTGTACAATTCAAATAGCTGATCCCTTGCTTCAAATTTGTAGGCGTATTCAATGGAATGAGCGTGCACTACTTTCAATGAACGGACAGGTTTGATCGTATACAGCAAAAACTCCACTGATGAAATAGTTTTGTCATAAACAATGCGACATTTAAAAAGTCCTTCTGTCAAAAACGATTGGCGTGCGAGATATTCTTTTAAATGGATGACATTTTCTTGGTCAAAGAATTTTTTGATAGTCCGATCCATTCTCTGTTGGTGATAGTCCAGATTGAAGAATTGTCCATCCAACAGTTTTATTGTCTCAATAAACCGGTACATAAATCTTATCTACTGCTTCCTGATACTCTGCTTTTCCGTTGCTCTGCGTGGTGATTCCTCCTCCACTCCTGAAAAATAAATCATTTCCTGTTTTTTCAATGTATCGAATCATTACACCCGAATCCAAATTGACACCATCAAAAAAACCAACTATTCCTGTGTAATAGCCTCTACTTTCGCCCTCTACTTCTCGTATAATCTGACATGTTTTTACTTTGGGAGCCCCACTTACTGAACCAGCCGGTAAAAGTGAAAACAGGATATCGCCCAAATGTGATGAATAATCGGGGGCCAAATCTCCTTGTATCTCTGAACTTACCTGAAGCAAGTTTTTGCCGTTTGTTTTGACTTCTTCGACATAGCGAAACCGTTCAACCTTGACCGAAGAAGCAACACTACTCAAATCGTTTCGTAACAAGTCTACAATCGTGACATGTTCAGCCAGTTCTTTCTGGTCGGCCAGGATTTTTTCTTTTGCACCTGGCATCGTTGCGTCAATAGTTCCTTTCATGGGAAATGAAACGATTTTTTGGTTCTTTATTTGAATAAATGTTTCGGGAGAGAAAACGAGGAATTCTTCTTTGTACCAGATCTTGTACCGCGCATTACCAAAGTAAAACAGTTCGCGCAAAGTGTAATTGGTATGAATCCTTGTTTTGATGGTTAGGTTCGTTACAAAAGAATCCCCTCGATGGAGATAATGCATCACGCTAGAAAATTTAGACTCGTATTCGCTAGCCAAACTGGTTTCAATTTCAAACTTTAAACTTTCACTTCTTTCTTTCTTGTTTTTAGACACATTTGAAAATCCGTTGATCTCAAAAAGTAACTCATCCGATTTGATTTCGTTAATCCGCCAAGCTTTTGGCTTTTTCATTTCAAAATCGATGAAAAACAAAAAAGGGACTTTGTTATGTCCCCAATCGTTTAACTGCTCCTTGAATTTATTCAGATCCATTTTCCCCAATTCTTGCTCAAGGAATATTCATGTATTTGTGCACTTGCAAAGAAATCTTCCATTTGGGATTGCGCTTAACATATTCAATAATCAAAGGCAACATTTCATTTTCTTTCGACCACTCGGGCTGCAAATACAAAAAACACGAAGAAGAGACTTTAGCTGCAAATTCTTCAGCAAAGTCAAAATCAGATTTATGAAAAACAACTACTTTCAATTCATGGGCTTGGCCGAAAATAGAGGGATGGGGAGCCTTGAATTTCTTTGGTGAGAAACAAATCCAATCCCAAGTTCCAGTTAATGGATAGACACCCGATGTCTCAATGTGTGTGTTTAGCCCTACCTGTTTTATTTCACTTGTCAAACCTTCCAAATTATGCATGGCGGGTTCGCCTCCGGTAACTACTACAACCTGGCTTCCACTTTCTTTTGCTTTCTGTGCCAGCAAAGAAACATGCATTTTCGGGTGTACATTTACGTCCCAACTTTGTTTTACATCACACCACACACAACCCACATCGCATCCTCCCAAACGAATAAAATAAGCGGCAGTACCTTGATGAAAACCTTCACCTTGAATGGTGTAGAAATCCTCCATCAGGGGCAATTCCTGATTTATGATTTGTGATTTTAGATTTGATGAATCTGGTTTCACTTTATTCAAAGTACAAATCGTAAATCACAAATCGCAAATCTAAAATGCAACTAAGGGTTCAAATTTTCGCATGCTTTCAGCGTGTTCATCAACAAGGAAGCGATGGTCATCGGTCCTACGCCTCCAGGAACCGGTGTAATAAAAGACGTTTTGGGAGCGACTTCTTTGAATTCTACATCGCCTTTTAAGCTGTACCCATTTTTATATTGTGGCCCTTCGACTCTGGTTGTACCCACATCAATAACCACTGCCCCTTCCTTCACCATATCGCCTTTGATGAGCCCTGGCTTGCCAACCGCCACTACTAATATATCTGCCTGCCTCGTCCATGCCGCCAGGTCCTCGGTGTATTTATGACAGATGGTAACTGTTGCTCTGCCTTGCTCCACCAACATCATACTCAAAGGCGCACCCACTAACCGGCTGGCGCCAACAATCACACAATTCTTTCCTTCTGTTTCAATATTGTATCTGCGCAATAACTCCATTACGCCAAATGGCGTAGCCGGCATCAACAATGGGTTTTTTGAAATGATACTTCCGAAGTTATGATTGGTAAAACCGTCCACGTCTTTATCTGATCGGATTTTCTCGGTGATTCGCTCAACTGTGATATGTGCAGGAAGTGGAAGTTGAACAATAAATCCATCGACATCTTGATCTTTGTTTACCTGATCAATGTGCTTCATCAGCTTGTCTTCAGCAATAGTATCTGCAAATCGCATCATCGTGTAATGAAAGCCCACTTCTTTGCATGCCTTGACTTTGTGATCGACATACGTTTGACTTGCACCGTCATCGCCTACTAAGATAATGGCCAAATGTGGTATTTTCTTGCCTTGATTTTTACGCTCAACTACTTTAAGAGAAATTTCCGCCTTGATATCTGTCGAAATCTTTTTTCCATCGATCAGCGTAAACGATGTATCAATCATAGCACTCATTTATTTTTGCTTTTATAGTGAGTCGGTGGGTCGGTGACCCACGCTGACTTATTTCTTAGAGGTATATACTTTTTTGCTTTTAATGACTTGCGACTTTCTGGTTGCCGCATCATTCGTTCCACTTTTTCAACCAAAGCCTTCTGCTCTTTAATTATCTTTCGTATTCCGTTTAAATAACTATGTTACGCAAAATTGAGTTTGAGTTGAGTTCCAGCTTTTAGTTTTTTGAGTTCAGTTAGGGCTTTTTCCATAGCCTTTGTGTACAGGATTGCTTTCATGGCAAAATGGTTAAGTT
>VYMD01000070.1_pt1 | contig 31821 bp, 30 predicted proteins | sample 5115311 | NCBI WGS metagenome assembly VYMD01 (sample SAMN12291779, study PRJNA351875) | freshwater metagenome | isolation source: freshwater lake | place: USA: Michigan, Wintergreen Lake | collected 2013-08-08
GCCCCCGCCGCAGACCATCGACCCCATCCACGATGACCTGCCGTTCTAGGCAGCAGGGGCGGTGGTTAAAAATTATCGCTAGTGAACAGTTCTTCTGCTTGTTCTTCTTGTGTCTTGGACATCAGGTCAAACAGCCAATCTATCGGACGGTATTGGAGTAAATTGGTACCAAATTCATTCGGTGGTACGATACACTGCTTCATCGATTCGTAAAAGTTTCCAGACTCTAGCTCTTTTGGAAGTCGATCAATATCTAACTCGCCAAAGAAAAGAGAAGGCTTAATCGCCCTTCCCTCGTACTTAAACCACTCCTGGTCTAAGAAGTAACCATGAGTACTTAGAAAAGAGCTTAAGATATTTCTACATAGCTCTTCGTCATCAATACCGTTTTCTACTAATGAATTAGTCAAAAGAGCCGCCACAAATCGCATATAGAGTAGGCAAAGCGTATCATGCTCTCGATCTTCAACAAAGTTCATTTGGTACGAGTTGAGGTAAAACAGATTGCCCTGCGTTACGAGCCCTTAAAGATGAGAACAATCTGATACAAAAACTGTCAGATGGAGTAGATTGTCCCCCCTCATCCCCCGCCCCTATGCACCCCTGGCACGACGTCGACCCCCACCTCAAAGGCAATGTTAACCAAACGGGCGAGGTGCTCGCCCTGATCGAGATTCCGCAGGGCAGCCGCGCCAAGTATGAGGTGCACAAGGCCTCGGGCCTGCTGATGCTCGACCGCATGCTGGCGGCGTCGATGGCCTTCCCGATCAACTACGGCTTCGTGCCGCGCACCCTGGCCGAAGACGGCGACCCGCTCGACATCGTCGTGCTCACCCTGCTGCCGCTCGAGCCCCTGTGCCTGGTCAAGGCGCGCATCGTCGGCACGCTCACCATGACCGACCGCGGCGAGGTGGACGACAAGCTGCTGGCCGTGGCCGTCGAAGACCCCACCGTGAACCACATCCGCACGCTCGACGACTTCCCCGAGCATCTGCTCAAGGAGATGGCGCACTTTTTCGCGCGCTACAAAGAACTCGAGGGCAAGCCCGTGACCGTCGATGCCCCCAAGCCCCGCGTCGAGGCCCTACGCCAACTGGAAAAGGCCTTCGAGCGGTATAAGGAAGAGAAGTTTTAGGGGGGCTGCTTGCCGTAGTCACGGCCTGGCGCTGGCCGAAAGATGCTGCTCAGTAACTGGCCGAGGCGACGAGGCAGATGGATAAGGCTTTCGAGCGGGATAAGGAGGAGAAGAAGTTCTGAACTATTTAGCAATTGCTCATATACTCTTATCAATAAGTCTCGTTTTTTTAGAAACTAGTCTAAAGCATAGTCAGTTTGACTAAGTGTAGAATTGTTTATGAGGTTCAGATATTTTGAGCGTTCTTCTTGCGACATAGTATTTAAATCAAACACACGAAAACGAGTCCTTTCAAGTATTTTAGGATTACAAATGAAGTATCTGTAACCATTTTCGTAATAATATACACTACATTTTAGACCTGAAAAACCTCCTATTACGAAAGTATTTGAATCAATTTGCTGTATTCTCATAGCATTTATATCCGCCATTAGCATTTCTCCTTGAGGAGGTGCTCCATTAAATAAAGTATTGTGTATCTCAGGATTTGGAATATATCTTGCTTTTCCTTTGTAAATAAAAAACAGATCGTAATTTCTAGAGGTAGTATTCCAAACTTTGTAAATTTTTCCATTATGCTCGGTCGGTTTTTCTGCAATCGATGCAGCGGATATCGTTGCTTCTTGGCAAAAAGCACTAGTATAAACCAGCGCAAAAAGACAAAGCGCTATAAAACGTTTCATAGGGTTGAAACTAGTTTATGTTTCATAAATCTAACTTAGAAAAGCGGAACCGATCTTGTCAAGATTCATGATGACTATTTCTTTGAAAACAAGCTAAAAAAATTTCAAATACTTGATTGTCAAGTTGATAAATTAACCCTCCCCCTCAATAATCCTCGGCCCCCTCGAGGGCGAGCTGGGCCATAGCCTTGTCGAACTGCTCGGCATTGGGGGCCTTGCCGTGCCACTGATAGTTGTCGGCCATGAAGTCCACGCCGTGGCCCATGACCGTCTCGAGCAGGATCGCCACAGGCTTGCCCTTGCCCACCATGCGGCCCGCGCGCTGCAGCGCCGCGCGCACGGCGGCATAGTCGTTCGCCTGCCGCTGCGGCACATGCAGCGTGGCCCAGCCAAACGCGTCGAACTTCGCCACGAGGTCGCCCGTGTCGAGCACCTGGCGGGTGTCGCCGTCGATCTGCTTGCGGTTCCAGTCCACGGTCACGATGAGGTTGTCCACCCGGCGGTGGGCGGCTAGCTGCAGGGCCTCCCAGGGTTGGCCCTCGTTGAGTTCGCCGTCGCCGGTGAGGCAATAGACCAGGTGGGGGTCGGCGGCCAGGCGCTTGCCCTCGGCGGCGCCCAGCGCCACGCTGATGCCCTGCCCGAGCGAACCGGTGGCCACATGCACGCCCGGCAGGTGCTCTTTGGTGGCGGGGTGGCCCTGCAGGCGGCTGTCGAGTTTGCGGAAGGTGGCGAGCTCAGCGACGGGGAAGTAACCCGTGCGCGCCAGCACGCTGTAGAACACCGGCGAGATGTGACCGTTCGAGAGAATGAACAGGTCCTGCCCCGCGCCGGAAATGTGCCACTGCTGGGGGCGGTGGCGCAGCACCTCGAAAAAGAGCGCCACGAAGTATTCGACGCAGCCGAGCGAACCGCCGGGGTGGCCCGAGTTCACGGCCGTGACCATACGCAGGATGTCGCGGCGCACCTGGGTGCAGAGCCAGCGGGCGCGTTCGGGGCTGAGGGCGGTGGGGCTGAGGGTCGGGGCGGCATTCACAGGCGTAAAACTAGCCGACGGGGCAGGGGGATTTCTGCCGAGGCGTTCAGTTTTTTTGCCCAACTTGTTTGCCCCGCGTGTGGCTGTGCACATCGCGCACCCGATCTGAACCTGAGCCTGACCCTCGCCGCCTGCTGTGAACGCCCCGACTGACCCCCGCCCCGACAAATCGATGCATCTGGCGATCGCCGGCAACATCGGCTCGGGCAAGACCACCCTGGCCGGGCTGCTGGCCCGCCACCTCGACTTCGACGTGCAGTATGAGGACCCGAGCGACAACCCCTACATCCAAGACTTCTACAGCGACATGACGCGCTGGGCGTTTTACATGCAGGTCTACTTCCTGCAGTCGCGCCTGCAGCAGACGGTGACGATTCAGCAGAGCAAGACGCGGGTGATCCAAGACCGCACGCTCTACGAAGACGCCGAGATCTTCGCGCCGAACCTGCAGGCGTTGGGTCTGATGTCTGACCGCGACTATGCCACCTATCGCGCGCTCTACGACACGGTGATTCACCTGGTGCGGCCGCCCGACCTCGTGATCTACCTCAAGGCCTCGATCTCGACGCTGGTGGAGCAGATCGCGCAGCGCAACCGCGAGTATGAAGACAACATCCGCATCGACTATCTGAAGAAACTGAACGAGCGCTACGACACGTGGTTCGCCAACTACAGCCTGGGGCCGAAGATCGAGTTTGACATCGACAAGCTGAACGTGCCCGACAACCCCGAAGACCTGGGCATCATCCTGAACGCCATCAAGGGCGAGCTCTTTGGCCTGTTCCGGAAGTAGGGGGGCAGGGGAAGTCAAGCGCGCCCGTCATCCTGAGCGCAGCGAAGGATCTTCTTTTCAAGACGGCAGAAGATGCTTCGCCTGCGGCTCAGCATGACGTCCTGGTGAGTGGCGGCTTCCCTCAATAGCCCATCCGACTCAACGCATAGACGGCCTCGAGGATGGCGCGCTGCGGGGCGTCGAGGGCCTGCTGGCGGCGGGCCATGACACGGGCGGCCGTCTCGAGGGCTTTGTCCAGCGCGTATTCGCTCCAGCGGGGGTCGGCGCCAAAGCCCGTCTCGCTGCCCCAGCGGAACGAGGGCACCCACTTGGGCGGGAAGCCGCCGCCAAACACATTCGAGCACACGCCCACCACCGTGCCGGTGTTGAACATCGTGTTGATACCGGCCTTGCTGTGGTCGCCCATCACCAGCCCGGCGAAGCTCAGGCCGGTGTCGAGCGGCGCCTGACTGGGGTAGTCGTAGAGGGCGACGGTGCCGTAGGTGTTCTTGAGGTTCGAGGTGTTGGTGTCGGCGCCGAGGTTGCACCACTGGCCGATGACGCTGTTGCCAACGAAGCCGTCGTGGGCTTTGTTGGATTGGCCCCAGAGCACGGTGTTCGACAGTTCGCCGCCGACCTTGCACTGGGGGCCGATGGTGCTGTCGCCGCGCAGCTTGGCGCCCATGTTGACCACGGCCTGGTCGAGAATGGCGTGGGCGCCGTGGATGAGCGCGCCCTCTTGGATGTCGGTGTCGCGGCCGAGGTAGATGGGGCCGTCTTCGGCGTTGAGCACGGCGGCGCGGATGCGCACCCCCGGTTCGGCAAAAACCCAATCGGGGCGATAGACGACGGTGTGGCGGTCGTCGAGGGGCGCCGAACTGCGGCCGCGGGTGAGGCGCTCAAAGTCGCGGCGGATCTCGCCGCCATTCAGGCGAAAGAGGTCGGTGGGACGCTTGAGCACGAGCGGGGGTTCCTCGTGCCACTTCCATAGGCTCAGGCGCGTCTGGCTGTCGAACTGCGCCGGGCCGAGCAGGCCGGTGAGGAAGGGCAGCTGCTCGCGGCGGACGCGGGCGGCGAGCACGGTGCCGTTGGACTCGTGGCGGGCCTCGCCGTCGCGGTCGGGGCCGAGCAGGCTGGGCAGCAGGTGATCGGTCCACTCGGCGGTGGGCAAGAAGCGGCCGTTGAGGAGCAGCACATCGGGGTCGTCGCCCACGGCGGTGAAGGCGGCGCGCAGGTGGTCGAGGCCGGGCCAGAGGCCCACGTCGCGGCCGAGGGCATGGGCCCATTTCTCGCGCAGGGTGAGGATGCCTAGGCGCAGGTCGGCGGCGGGCCGCGTCAGCGTAAGGGGGTAGAGCGCGGGCACGCGCTCGTCGTCGAAGAGCAAGACTTGCACAGGCGCAAGCTAGTGTGCGGGCGGCGCATTTGCCGCGTGAGCGCGCGGCGGCCTCGCCTCAGAAGCGCACGCCGGCGCCCAGCAGTAGCGGCACGCCGGTGAGCGTGATGCCCTCAGCGAAGAGAAAATCAACGCCAGTGCGAAGGTGAAAGAACCAGGCCTCGCTCAGGTTGATGTTCACCCCAGCGTGAAGGTTGGTGGTGAAGTTGGTGGTGCTGCCTGATCCAGCGTCCTGGCCGTTGATCTCTAGGCTGGCATTGAGCACGGTGGCGCCCAAGCCCGCACCGAAGAAAGGCTGGGCCTTCCGCCCGCTGACGTTGTAGGTGCCCGTGACGACGAGGGGGATGACGGTCGTGCTGGCCGAGATGGTGGTGCCGAAGAAGCTGGCCGACTCAGAGTCGAAGTAAGCGCCGGTGTTCAGGCCAATCTGGAAGCGGCTGCCGCCCACGTAGAAGCGGGGCCAGACGTGAAAGCCAAAGCCGGACAGGTCGGCCTCGAGTAAGCCAGGACCAAAGGAGATGTCGCCTTTGCTTTGTGCGCGGGCCTGGGGCAGGGCCAGCAGCAGGGTGAAACTCAGCAGCAGGAGTGTGCGGAGGAAGCGTGATGTCATGGGGAAGTTGAATGCGCCGCGAAGCTAGTGGCGGCGGGTCGGACGGCCAAGGCAGGCCCTGGCAGCACGCGCAGGGTAGGGGAATGAGCCGCGCGCTAACGGCCGAGGCGGTAGCCGACGCCGATGCTGCCCTGGATGAACGAACCGGTGCCGATTATACGCTCGTAGTTATTCTCCAGTAGCCGGGTTTGATGAAATCCACTGAGTTGAGCAGTGGCAAAGAATCTTGATGAGATGTTGTATTCAAGCCCGATGTGAAGGGCAGGTACAGCGTTGAAAGACCATCCGGGGCTGCCTCTACCTTTACTGAGCCTGCCACCAAGGCCAATACCGGCATGCAGCCGCCAGCGCTCGCTGCGAAACAGGTCATAGCTGATGGTAGGCAAGATGAATAAATGGTGTAACTGAGTCTCGTATGTAGACTGTTGTAGGTCGTTCAGCCGAAACGGGAATGAGTAGTAGCTCACCTGCAGGCCGAGGCGCCAGCGGGGACCGGTGCGGTAGAGGGCGCTGAGGCCGGCGCCGGCGCCATCGGGGCGCAGGAGAAGGCTTGCCGAGAGGTCGAGCTGGCCGGTGGGCAGGTCAGCCTGCCCGCGGGCCGCGAAGGGCGGCAGCGCGAGCGCGGAGAGCAGGAATAGCAGGCGGATGTTCATCTGGTGAGGGTTTGTGATTGGTCGAGGATGACCGGCTTAGCGGCCGAAGCGGTAGCCGACGCCGAGGTGGAGAGGGACGTTGATGCGGTGATCGTTCTGCCGGAAAACGTAATCGCTCTGGATGCGGGCATGCAGGCCCCACCGATCAGAGAGGCGATAGTCCGCGCCGATATGCAGGCTCAGCACAAAGGGGATGCGTTCACGTTGGGTGAAGCTGCTCTGTTCGTTCAGGCTGGGCCTACGACTGTACGACAGTCCGAGCCCGAGGCCAACAAACGGGCGGAATCTGCTGCGGCTCAGCGCATAACTACCCGTGAGTAACAGCGGGATGTAGGTCTCTCTGAACGACTGTCCATTGATTTCAGTGATGAGGCCAGAAAACGTGCCTTCGACTAGCAGGCCCGCGCTGAAGCGTTCCGTGGCACCGAGTGGCATGCGAGCCCATAGACCTCCCCCTACGCTACCATTAGCGGTGCCACGGTTGATGCTGAGGGTGCCGGTGAGCGAGAGGCGCTGCGACAGGCTGCGCTGAGGGGTAGGCTCGCTCTGGGCGCGGCCCGCGAAGGGCAGCAGCGCGAGCGCGGTGAGCAGGAAGAGCAGGCGGGTGTTCATGTAGTGGATGTGGATTTGATGAAACCAAACTAGCCCTCGAGACAACGCCTAGGGCGGCCGTTGCGTGTTTTTAACAGGCTTAGAGGGGCGCCATCCGCCTTTACATTTCACAGCCGAAGACAACTGATGCTTGTTCAACCACCGATTCTGCAAAACGCCGACAGGCCCACCAGGGGCCTGCCAGATGATGGGTGCAGCTACGAGGTGCTAGCGCGCCAGCTTGTCGGCGAGGTAGCGGGCGGTGTGGCTGCGGGGCTCGGCTACGATGCCCTCGGGCGGGCCGGCATAGACGAGTTCGCCGCCGGCGGCGCCGCCCTCGGGGCCGAGGTCGATGAGCCAGTCGGCGCCCTTCATCACGTCGAGGTGGTGCTCGATGACGATCACGGTGTGGCCTTGGTCCACCAGGCGCTGCAGCACGCCCATCAGAATGGCCACGTCGTGCAGGTGCAGGCCCGTGGTGGGCTCGTCGAAGATGTAAACGGCGTGGCGGGCGTCGGTGCGGTCGAGAAAGGAGGCGAGCTTGAGCCGCTGGGCCTCGCCGCCCGAGAGCGTGCTGGTGCTCTGGCCGAGGCGCACATAGCCCAGGCCGACGTCCATGAGGCGCTGCAGGCGGCTGAGCACCTTGGGCCGGTCGGCAAAGAAGGCGACGGCCTGCTCGACGGTGAGCTGCAGCACGTCATAGATGCTCAGGCCCTCGTGCAGCACCTCGAGCACCATCTGCTTGAAGCGTTTGCCGCCGCAGGTCTCGCACGTGAGCTTGATGTCGGGCAGGAACTGCATCGGCACGGTGACGAGGCCCTCACCCTGGCAGGTTTCGCAGCGGCCCCCGGCGACGTTGAACGAGAAGTGCAGGGGCTTGAGCTGGCGGTCGCGCGCGGCGGGCAGGTTCGCATAGAGCTCGCGAATGGCGTCGTAGGCACCGACGTAGGTGACGGGGTTCGAGCGCAGGTTTTTGCCCAGGGCGTTTTGGTCCACTAGCTCGACGTGGTCGATCAGGGCCAGGTCGCCGCTGAGGGCGCGGTGGTCACCGGGGCGCTCGGCGCCGGGCAGGCCCAGGCGCTGGCGCAGCGCAGGGGCTAGAATGCCCTTGACGAGGGTGCTCTTGCCCGAGCCCGACACGCCCGTGACGACGGTGAGCGCCCCGAGCGGGAAGGCCACGTCGAGGTTGCGCAGGCTGTGCTGGCGCGCGCCCTCGACGCTGACCCAGCCCACGGGGCGGCGGCGCACGGCGGGGGCGGCCACCTGGCGGCGACCCGTGAGGTAGTCGGCGGTGAGCGAGCCCTCGGCACTCAGCAGGCCCTCGAAGGGACCGCTGTACACCAGCTGACCGCCGTGCTCGCCGGCGCGCGGGCCGATGTCGACCACGTGGTCGGCGCGGCGCATGGTGGCTTCGTCGTGCTCGACGACGACGACGGTGTTGCCCAGGCTGCGCAGGTGCTGCAGGATGTCGATCAGGCGATCGCCGTCGCGCGGGTGCAGGCCGATCGAGGGCTCGTCGAGAATGTAGAGCGAGCCGGTCAGGTTCGAGCCCAGGGCGGTGGCGAGGTTGATGCGCTGGGTCTCGCCGCCGGAGAGCGTGCTCATCTTCCGACTTAGGGTGAGATAGCCTAGGCCCACCTGGTCGAGGTAGCGCAGGCGCGACGTGATCTCGGTGAGCAGGCGGGCCGAGACGGCGCGCTGGTGCTCGCTCAGGGGCAGCGCATCGACACGGGCGAGCAGGTCGGCCACGGGCAGCTCGGTGAGCTCGGCGATGTCGTGGCCGCCGATCTTGACATAGCGGGCATCGGGGCGCAGGCGCGAGCCGTGGCACGTGGGGCAGCTGGCATAGCCGCGGTAGCGCGCGGCCAGCACGCGATACTGCACCTTGTGGGCCTGGGCCTCGACGTCGTCGAAGAAGCTGCGGATGCCCTGCGTGCCCTCGGCGGCCTCGGTGGCGTCCCACAGCAGGCGCTGCTGCTCGGGCGAGAGCTGGAAGTAGGGCCGGTGGATGGGCCAGTCGTGCTTCGCAGCCCACTTCTCAAAGGCGCGCTGATAGGCCGAGAGGGTGGGGCCGCGCCAGGGGGCCACGGCGCCCTCGTGCAGGCTCAGGTTCTTGTCGGGGATGATCAGCTCGGCGTCGAGGCCGATGATGCGCCCGAAGCCCTCGCAGGTGGGGCAGGCGCCGTAGCTGTTGTTGAAGTTAAACAGGGCGACGCTGGGCCGCTCGAAGGCCATGCCGTCGCGCTCGTAGAGTTCGCTGAAGTGGCGCTGCTGGGCGGGGCGACCCTCGGCGTCGAGCAGGGTGACGGTCAGGCGGCCGTGGCCCTCGTTGTAGGCCGTCTGGACGGAGTCTGCCATGCGGTGCTGGAAGTCTTCGTCGGGGCTGTCTTTGAGGCTTTGGTCGATGACGAAGCGGTCGATAAGCAACGCCAGATTGGCAGATGTCTGGGCGGAGCTGACCTCTTTTGGCAGGGTTTTGCCCTGCAGCACCTCTTCGATGTCCCAGGTGCGGGCGCCGTCCCACAGGCGGGTGAAGCCCTTTTGCAGGCTGATTTCCAGCTCGTTGCGCAGGGGGCGGGCGGTTTTGCCAGTCCCGAGTTCGAAGGCCGCCGTGAGCAGGGCCCGCGTGCCCACCGGCTGGCTGCATAGGTAATCGACCACGTCAGTGACGCTGTCAGAGCTGACGGCCTCGCCCGACACAGGGCTGTAGGTGACGCCCACGCGCGCGAACAGAAGCCGCAGATAATCAAGCACTTCGGTGACCGAGCCGACCGTCGAGCGGGGGTTCGAGGCGATCACACGCTGCTCGATGGCAATGGCTGGCGAGAGGCCCTCGATCAAGTCCACATCCGGCTTCTGCAGGCGGCTCAGGAACTGCCGAGCATAGGCCGAGAGGCTCTCCACATAGCGTCTGTGGCCCTCGGCATAGAGCGTGTCAAACACAAGCGAACTCTTGCCCGAGCCCGACACGCCGGTGACGACGATGAGGCGGTGGCGGGGCAGCGACACGCTGAGGTTCTGCAGGTTATGCACGCGAGCGCCCACCACGCGCAGGTGGGTGATGGCGCCGGGGCGGGCCTGGGGGCTGGGGGCCACGGGGGCGTCAGAAGGTCGGCTGGCAGACACGTGAAGGCAATGTGAAGGGCCAAAACGGCCCAAGGCTTAATTTTGTTTAAGCCAACGACGAGACGGCACGCAAGTTGTCAAAGTCCAGATAGTTTGGCTGACCAATTCCCCCCAACCCCGCAACCCGACGCTCAAAACCCCGCGCCTATCGCCCACGCCAGACCCCATTCAACCACCCTCAGCGTGAACACTCGGGTCAACTATGCCCAGCTGTCGGATACGGCACTGGTGCAAGGCTTCCAACAGGGCGACCGCAGGGCCTTCGAGGCTTTGGTGCGTCGTCATAGGGCCAAGCTCTACGGCACCATTCTCAACGTGGTCAAGGATCGCAGCCTGGCCGAAGACCTGCTGCAGGAGGCCCTCGTCAAGATGGTGCAGGTGATCACCACCGGCCGCTACAACGAAGAGGGCAAGTTCCTGCCCTGGGCGCTGCGCATCGCGCGCAACCAGTCGATCGACGCCTTTCGCAAGGACAAGCGCGGGCCTCAGGTCAAGAGCGCCGATGCCGTGGCGGGCCTCGAATACGCCTTCCGCACCGACGACAACATGGAGCGGCAGCTGATGCGCCAGGAGACCACGCGCTATGTGCGCGACCTGATTGAGCGCCTGCCCGACAAGCAGAAAGAGGTGCTGATCATGCGCCACTACAACGAGCTCTCGTTCAAAGAGATCGCGCGCCTCACTGACGTGTCGATCAACACCGCCCTGGGCCGCATGCGCTATGCCCTGGTGAACCTGCGCAAACTGATCCAGAAGAGCGGCGGCGCGTAATCCGCTCAGCTGCTAAAGGCATTTGGGAAATCGGGTGGAGTCTGCGGGCCTGTACTGCATCTTCGTGGTATGATTGCGGTAAACAAGCTTAGTCTGGTCTTATTGTTGGGGGTGTTGATGGGGCTGAGCGCGAGTCTCGTGACCGCTCGCGCCCACGGTCAGTGCGACACCATTCGGATCGAGCGTATCGGCCATTTTCGTGTAGTCACGCTGACGGCTGACGGCACTCCGGTTCGCCTGCTGCTCGACTGGCAGTCACCCACTTCGCTCAGTGAGTCGAAGCTGCGTCGCTTGGGCTATCTAAACGAGACGGTGTCAGATGCGCCAGGGGCTCGGTCGCGCCGCCCCTCAAGCACAGTTTATCTTAAGGAACTGCGCCTGGGCTTGCACACGAACCTGCCTGCAGAGCTGGCGATGACCACACAGCTCGAGCTGGAACTGATCAACTGCCTAGGCCTCGACGGCGTGCTGGGCTGGACTAGCCTGCGCGACCACGCGTGGCGGTTCGATTTCGGAGGAGATCGTCTGCTGGTCTGCACACAGCTCGAGGTTGTGCTGCGAACGAGTAAGCCCACGGTGGAGGTCAATTACGGTGGCCGGCTGGGGCCCATCGCTGTCGAAGGCCTGAGCTGTAGTTGTCCGGGGTATGCCCCGCACGATTTAGGGCGCTTGCCCCTCGATCTGCGCGAGCCTATGCCCTTGGTCCTGAATGAGAAGAATTACCCTCTCGACTTGCAGCGTAGCTGCTATGCTACCCAGCAGCCTTGGCGCTTCCTTGCGCCAGGTTCAGCGACGGAGCTAATGCCCTCCACACACGGTCTGATTCGGTTCTTTAACTGGAATGGGAAAGTTGATGTCATGTTTCCCCAAACGCCCTATCGCTATGCCTACGGATCGGTGTCGCACTTGGGCATGGGCTTGCTGAACCACGTCGAGCTTGTGTTTAGCCATCCGGTTCGGCGCTTGCTGATGGTGCCCAAGTTCCCGCTCAACAAGGCGCCGGACCTGCGCGGCAGTTGGGGCTTGCTGGTGGGCCTGCGACAGGGCCGTGTGGTGGTAACGGCTGTCGAACAGCTAGACAGACTCCCATCTGAACTACAGCCAGGCTTGTTTGTGCACCGCTTCGATGGGCAAGCGATCGCGCACGAGGGCTCGCTCTGCGCGGGCTATGGTGCCCTGCTCGAGCGCCTAAGGCAGACCGATCGCCCGATCGAGCTCGAACTGCGCGATAGCCAAGGCTTGACACTTCAGGTGAGGCTGAGTTACCGACCCAATTAAGGCCCCATCTTCGCGCGAATCTTTCTCGTCTCGAACTACGCACGGGAGCAAGTTCCCCTTACGGCACCATCGCGCCCGCCGTGGTGCAGCGGCACTGCCAGCCCCTTTCGGGCCCACCCTCGAGCCGACAGCTGCCCACCGGGCCCTTGGGGCTGTGCACACAGGCCGGAGCCAACGCGAAGGGGGCGGCATCGGGGTGGGCGGCGCGCTGCTGACGCAGGGCGTGCCGGTCTACCCAATACCCTTGGTTTGTCAGCATAAGGTTCAGGGCAAAGCTGCTGCGGGCCCCGCGGGCGTCGCGCACAGTGTAGACCAGCACATGGTCGCGGTAGCTGCCCTCGGCGTCGGGCACGGTATCGCCCAAAACATAAAACGTGTCGAGCGCGACGAACGGGGTGCCCCTGGGGGCGCCCACGCTGTTGGCGTCGTCGAGCAAGACCTGCACGAGCGCAGGCTTGCGCGTCTGCCAGGCGAGGCCGGGGCTCAGCCGCACGGTGCCCGTGCTGGCCACGAACACCAGGCGCTCGTTGACGTTGATGCCTTCGCCGCTCGACATCAAATAGATCACGCCAGCAAGCACGAGCAAAAAAGCGATCAGCACAGCACGTTGCGCCTTGGCTTGATTCGTTTGCATAGACGAAAATAGGCGGAGCTGCCTTCCGCGTCATGTCCGCTGCTTGAGCAAGGCTGCGCCTCGTGCGAGGGTTGCATCTTTGCCGCATGGCGATCCTCCCCAAGCGTGCGCGGGTGCCGCAGGTGCTCGAGTGGCTGCGCGCGGCCTATCCGCAGGCGCAGACCGAGCTGCACTATGCCGACCCCTATCAGCTGATCGTGGCTGTGATCCTCTCGGCGCAGTGCACCGACGCGCGCGTGAACCTGACCACGCCGGCGCTCTTCGCGCAGTACCCGACGGTACAGCACCTGGCCGCGGCGACGCCGGAAGAGGTCTTCCCGCTCATCAAGAGCATCTCGTACCCCAACAACAAAGCCAAGCACCTCGTGGGCATGGCCCAGCGCGTGGTGGCCGAGCACGCGGGGCAGATTCCTGACACGCTCGAGGCGCTGGTGGCCCTGCCGGGCGTGGGGCGCAAGACGGCCAACGTGGTGCTGTCGGTGATCTATGACCAGCCGGCGCTGGCGGTCGACACCCACGTGTTCCGCGTGTCGAACCGGCTCGGCCTGACGCGCGCGCGCACGCCCCGCCAGAGCGAAGAGCAGCTCAAGCAGTGGATCGCCGCCGCCGACCTGGCGCAGGCGCACCACTGGCTGATCCTCCACGGGCGCTATGTGTGCATGGCGCGGCGCCCGAACTGCGAAGGTTGCGGACTGCGCCCGCTCTGCCCCTATGGCCTGCGCCAGGCCCGCGCCGAGGGGGTGGAGGAGGAGGTGAGCGCGGGGATCTGATCCAGCTATTTCACCGGCCCCAAAATCGCCTGGGCGTAGCGGCGCCAGCTGAGGCGCTGGCCCAGCGCGCGGATGTGGTCGTGGGCGATGGGTTGATCCATCGCGCGAGCCAGCGTGGCGGCCAGATCGGCGGGCGCGAACGAGTCGGCCAAATAGCCGTTGTCGCCGGGGCGAATGGTCTCTTCGAAATGGCCCACGCGCGTGGCCAGCATCGGCAGGCCGAAGTGATAGGCCTGGCTCTCGACACCCGAGGGCGTGGCCGTCTCGTAGAACAGCACCACGGCATCTGACACCTGCCAGTATTGGGCCACGGCTTCGTTGGGGATGTAGCGGTTGACCACGGCCACGTGCTCGCGCAGGCCCAGGCTGTCGATGAGCGCGAGGGGGTTGTAGTCCTGCTCGCTCGAGGCCTGCTTGCGCAGCAGGCGATTGGCCAGGCCAAAGAGGGCCGACTTGAGGCGGTTGGACCAGCTGGTGGTGTCGACGGTCTTCCAGAACGATTCGCCGGCGATGAGCAGGCTAACGCGCGGGCGCAGGTCGGGACGGGTGCGCAGCAGTTCGGCGAGGGCGGCGAGGGCATGGTGCAGGCCCTTGTAGGGGCGGATGAAGCCGAAAAACAGGAACACAAATTCGCGCAGGCCGAGCTCGGCCTTGAGGGCGGCGCGGTCGAGCGGCGCGGCCGGGTGCAGGTCATAGACGGGGTGGAAGAGCGGCAGGATGGCGGGCTGCGTGAGGCTAGGCGCGGGGCGCGCGCCGGTGTCGGCATCGGCCTCGGTAAAGGTGCGCTCGGCGAAGGCGGCGCGCAGCTCGGCGGCGGTCTTCTGGGCGTGCACAATGTAGCCGTGTGCGCAGCCCAGCCCGTAGCGGGTGAGGCGGCGGTCGAGGGCGCTCGCTTCCTTCTGCACCACCAGGTGGCAGTCGAACAGCAACTCGAGGCCGGGCACACGGGCCAGGCGCCGCGCCATCCAGCCCAGGGGCAGGCCCTGCAGGGCGATGGCCCACTGCAGCACGACGATGCGCGGCTTGAGGCCAGCGATCAGGCGCACCGTGCGGCCCCAGGTGAGCGGGTTGTTGTAATCGGTGAGGTAGTGCACGCGCACGCTGGTGCCCTCGAGGGCGTGGGTGCGGCTGCTGCGGTCGACGAAGTCGCGCGGGATCAGCGCGGGGTATTGCTGCGTCCAGCTGACGAGGTGCACCTCGAGGGGGTGCTCAGGAGTGCTCAGGCCCTCGAGCGCGCGCGCCAGCGACACGGTGTAGGCCGAGATGCCGCCCTTGAAGGCGGGGCCGGGCCCAAAGACCACCACGCGCGTGGGGGCGGCTGCATCTGCTGACATGGTCGGGGTGGGGCTAGAAACGAAAGCGGCGCAAAGCTGCGCCGCTTTTCGCTAGGAATCACGCGGCTTAGTCGGCGTCGTCCATCGAGCCGTTCTCGCCAAAGCTCACGCCCAAGCCAGTGCTGAACTGCATGTATTTGGCCAGGGTGTAGTCGAGGTTGAAGGTGAACAGGCCAAACTTGAGCCGGAAGCCGATGGGCACCGCGATGCTGTTCGGGTTGTTGGCACTGACCAAGACGGGATTGTCGAGGTAGGCGATGCTGGGCACGCCAGTGGTGGCGTTCAGGCTGGTGATGGGGTAGGTGCCCGTGAGGGCGAGCTCGTTGGTGGAGCGCTGGAACAGGATGCCACCGTAGAGGGTAAACACGGTGAAGGTCTTCGAGGCGACCACGCCGACCATCCAGGCGCTCGAGCGGTATTCGGCTAGCTGGTTGTCGATCGGGCGGGGGTTGGGGTCGGCCACGCCACCCTGCTTGGTGAGCTCGAGCTTGCCCTGGCCGTCGATGCGCTGATAGCCGAAGATGATCGCGCTGTGGAAGGGCGCCTTGGCCAGGCCGGGGATCCACTGCTTCCAGTCGTGCTTGATGCCAAAGCCCCACAGGCCAAACTCGCCAAAGCCGTCACCAAAGCGCAGCGTGGGCAGGTAGCGGATCATGACGTCGGTGTTCTTATAGACGCCGATGCTCAGCTGGGCGCCTACTGCCGGGGCGATGGGCACACCGATGCCGCCGGGCAGGCTGAAGTTGCCGCCGGGCACGTTCTGCGGGGTGCCGTTGACGGGGTTGGTCACCTGCACGGTGGGGCCGGTGTTCGAGCTGCCCATGATGGTGGGCGAGCTGTTGCCGTTCACGGTGAAGTTCTGGAGGCCGAGGGTCTGCGGGTTGAAGGTCTGGTCTTCGCTGGGCACGAGGCTGCCGGTGCCGAAGATGGTGAAGGCAAAGCGTCCGGGCTTGTGGGTGGCGGCGGTGTTGAACCAGCCAGAGGCAGCCCCAGCGCCAAAGCCGGCGAGGAAGGGGCGGGTGTAAGCGCCGATGAGCCGGTTGGCATCAGCGCCGCCACCCCTGACGAGGTCGTCAGCGGTGTTGAGCTGGGCGGCGGCGGGGCTGATGAGCAGCACCGCCAGCAGGGCGAGTAGGGGTCGTTTCATGCGGTCTATGGTTGCACCAAGCTACGGAGCGGGGGCGAAGCTGCAAGGGGGGCCACCTCGCAGCAGCTTAGGCCGCTGGTGCCGCAGGGCGTAGCAGCGCGAGGCAGCCGCCCAGTAGCACGAGGTCTTTGAGCAAAAAGCCGTCGGCCAGGGGCAGGCCCTCGACCACTTGCCAGGTGCTCGGCGACGATGCCAAAAAGCTCAGCGTAACCACGAAGGTGAGCGCGCCCAGCAGGGCGCCCCAGCGGTTCGCGACGGGGGAGCGCCAGCCAGCGATAAGCAGCGCGGCGATGATGAGTTCGGTCACGCCGATGAGGTTGCTGGCGCCCTGCATGCCCAGCAGCGCGGGCAGAAAGAACATCAGCGGCGACTGCTCGATCAGCGGCAGGATGGCCTTGGCCTCGGCGGTGGTGAACTTGAACAGGCCGAACCAAGCGAGCAGCAGGACGAGCCCGAGGCGAAGCACGTGCGGCGCAGCGGCCGATAGACGGGCCTCGAGGGTGAGGATGAAAGCGTTCATGAGGATAAAGGTGAGGGCCAGGCTCGAGGGCGGCGTGTCGCAGGGGCGACGCCGCCACCCCCGTGTCGGCTAGCGGTCAGTGCGCTTTAGCTCGCGTGGGCAAGCGCGGGTGTGGGCAGCTCGGGCGCCAGGGGGAAGTCGATGGGCGTGCCGGCGATGTGGTTCAGATAGTTGTTGGCGGTGTTCAGGCCGATGATCAGCGCCACCTCGACGAGCGCGGCTTGGTTGTAGCCCGCAGCGAAGAAGGCTTTCACTTCGGCCTCGACGCCGTGGCCCTTGCGCTGACCGATGGCGCGCGTCAGGTTCGCCAGGGCATCGTATTTGGCGTGGCCGGTGGCGATGCCTTTGCGCAGCTTGAGCAGCGCGTCGGGGGCGGCCTTGGCGAGTTTCTCGGCGATGAAGCTGTGGGCCGAGAGGCAGTAGTGGCAGGCGTTCACCTCGCTGTTGATGAGGTAGATGATCTCGCGCTCGGCGAGGTCAAACTGACCTTTTTCGAGTTCGGTGCTGGCGGCGAGTAGGCCGCTGAGTGCTTGCGGCGAGTTGCCATAGGTTGCGAACAGGTTCGGCACGGAACCGAACTTCTGCTTCAGCGCGTCAAAGATGGGTTTGCTGGCTTCGGGGGCGGTGTCGCGAGTAGGGACGGGCAGGGGAGTGGTCATGGTAGGGCGTGGCGTGAAAAGCACCACGGACCCTCAACCCATCTTTTCTGAACGCGCGTTCCAATTCGCTGGCACGTGCCCTAGGTCTGTCTGCGACCCGACAGGCGCGCTGCACGGTGGGGCCGAGTGTCGCGCGGCCGACGTACTGGCGATTACTTGCCCGTAAACTGGGCCGGGCGCTTTTCGTTGAAGGCGGCCACGCCCTCGCGGTAGTCGGCCGTCAGGCCCGCCATCTGCTGGTGGTGCTGCTCGGCCAGCAGCTGTGCGTCGAGGTCGCGGTCGAGGCTCTGGCGCAGCATCTTTTTGATGTAGCCGATCGCCTTGGTGGGGGCGGTGGCTAGACGCTCGACCACGGCATTGACGGCCTCGTCGAGGCCCGTGGCGGGTACGACGCGGTTGACTAGTCCGAGCTCTTGGGCGGCGTCGGCGGTGACGGTGTCGGGCAGGGCGATGAGCTCAAAGGCGCGGCGGGTGCCGATCAGGCGCGGCAGGAAGTAGCTGATGCCGCTGTCGGGCACGAGCCCGATGCGTGCGAAGGCCATGAGCAGGCTCGCGGCCTCGCTGGCGATGACCACATCGCAGGCCAGGGCCACGCCCGCACCCGCGCCGGCCGCCACACCGTTGAGCCGGCAGACGTAGGGTTTGTCGCTGGTGACGATGGCACGGATCATGGGGTTGTAGCGCTGCTCGACCGATTCGCCGAGGTTGCGTGGCAGGCCGTCGGCCACGGCTTTGACGGCTTTGAGGTCCTGCCCCGAGCAGAAGGCCTTGCCCGCGCCGGTGATCACGACCACGCGCACCTCGGGGTCTTTGTTGGCGGCCTTGAGTGCGTCGATGAAGGCATACGACATCTCGTCGTCGAACGCGTTGTAGCGGTCGGGGCGGTTCAGCGTGATGCGGGCCACGGCGCCGGCCTTGACGTAGGTGATCGTGTCGCTCGGGGTGCTCATGGTGGTGATCAATTCAGGCGAAGGAAAAAGGGCTAAGCCAAGCGGCTAGAAGCGCAGCACGAAACTACGGCGAAGGCGGTGAGGGCGTATGGTTTTCCCCCACACCTAGACCCAGCCCAGGCGCATGAAGGCCCAGGCGGCCACGGCCATGGTGACCAGGCCCATGGCGGCGCCGAGCACGATCTCGCCCAGCGTGTGGGCCCTGAGCTGCCAGCGCGCCCAGGCGAGCACCAGCAGCGTGCCCACCACGGCGGCGATCAGGCCCCAGTCGCCGCCCGCCACGAAGGGTGCGCCGATGGGCACATAGGTGAGCAGCATGAGTCCCGAGGTCATGCCCATCAGGTGCAGCGAGAGTTTCACGCGCAGGGTGACCAGGTAGGCCACCGCCATCACCGGGATGAGCAGCAGCAGGCTGAAGCGCAGGTCGGGCGCGCTCTGGCCCACGCCCGCCCACACCACCAGCGCCCAGAGCAGGGCTAGGCAGCCGGCGTTGATGAGCAGGGGGATGAAGCGATACTTCCGGTCGAGCTCGAAGCTGATTTCGACGCGGTTCGCGCGCAGGTAAACGATGTAGAGCACGACGGGAAGGAGTCCGGCGAGCCAGAGGATGGCCAGGGTGTCGATCAGGCTGGGGCCGCCGGGCACGAGGGCGAGCAGCACGGCCACCTGCAGCAGGTTGGGCTGCAGCAGGGTGGTGATGACCTTGGCGACGAGGTCGAGGGCGCGGGGGCCGCGGGGCCGGGGCGAGGTGACGAGGGGCGGAGCCATGGGCGCCGCAAGATAGGCTTCGCACTTGTTGACGCGAAGTAACCTTCTATTGACAATGAGTATGTTTGTGCCATATCTTAGGCATCGGAAACGGGAAGAATATGTTTAGAATGATATTGGATTCGGTGATTGATAATTTCCTTGATAGCTTAAGGGAATGGATAATTGCTTTTGCAACCGTAGGCGCAGTTGTCGTAGCGCTTTTTAAAGATAGCATCAGCAAAAGGCTGTATAAGCCTCATATTTTCTTGAAAGTAGATAATAAAAACCCATACTGCTCAGTAATTGAGAACAGAGAAAGTTCATCTGCACAACAAGCCGATACAAAGTCATCTGAACTAGCTAAGAATAATTTCAAGATAATTTTAAGATTAAATGCCAAAAATTCTGGCAATTACACTGCAGAAAGTTTTAAATTAAAACTAAGCAAAACTACAATAACCCACAATGCCGGACGTCAGGCTGGGCAAGAAAATGCAAAAGAACATTTTGACACATTTATTATATCAAACAATACCAAGAAAGATGAAAATTCGTTTAAGTTATTACAAAATGAAGATATGTATATTAAGTTTGCTGAAATATCACTATCGCAGAACTCACAACTTGCCAATGCTATGGATGATCCTAAAAGTAAAAATGAAGAAGAAAAAGTAAAAATAATATTATATGCCGAGCACAGCTATGAATCAGCGGATATTATTCAATATGAACTGGTTGCGGGGTCTTTAGATCTGAATATGCACTTAGATGTAGTCTTGCCTAATTTTTCTAATACGAAATATATCTTAAATATTAAATGTACAAACATAACAAAGCAACTATTACAATCAGACACTTTTTTCTCGACCGAGTCTATCAAGTTTGAAATTAAAAAAGTATAGCTATGAACCTGTATATCATTTCATATGATTTAAAAGCCCCTGGTAGAAATTACGAAGGGCTAATTAAACAATTGAAGTTATCGGCAAAATGGTGGCATTATCTAGAATCTACTTGGTTAGTTGTAAGTGCTGATAATTTAAACGATCTAAATAAGAAGCTAATCCAACATTTAGATTCAAATGACAGATTGCTTGTTATTCAAATTAAGAAGGAAAACCTACGAAACGGTTGGCTACCTCCAAAAGCATGGGAATGGATTAAAGAGAATTGGCCAAAATAAATCTATTATTTTGAAATTCTGTAGCACCATTCTACGGCCCACTACACCTCCTTGCGCAGGCGGGCGACGGGGATGTTCATCTGCTCGCGGTATTTGGCCACGGTGCGGCGAGCGATGTTATAGCCCTTGGCGTTGAGCAGTTCGGCCAGCTTGTCGTCAGACAGAGGCTTGCCCTTCGACTCGGCCTCGATGTATTCCTTGAGAATCTGCTTGACCTCTTTGTTCGACACCTCTTCGCCCGAGTCGGTGGCGATGCCCTCGCTGAAGAAGTGCTTGAGCTGATAGATGCCAAAGTCGGTCTGCACGAACTTGCTGTTGGCCACGCGGCTAATCGTGCTGATGTCCATGCCGATCTCGTCGGCGATGTCTTTGAGAATCATCGGGCGCAGGCTCGAGGGGTCGCCCTCGTTCACAAAGAACTCGCGCTGCTTCTCGGCGATGGCGGCCATGGTCTTGAGCAGGGTCACCTGCCGCTGCTTGATGGCGTCGATGAACCAGCGGGCGGCATCGAGGCGATTTTTGACGAACTGCAGCGTCTCGCGCGCGTCGCGGTTGGGCTGCTGGGCCTGGCGCTCGAGCTCGCCGAGCATGCGCTGATAGCCCCGGCTGACGCGCAGGTCGGGGGCGTTTTTGCGGTTGAGCTTGATGTCGATTTCACCCCCTGTGACGGTGAGGATGAAATCGGGCACGATGTAGTTCGTCTTGACCTCGCTGTCGCTCTCGCCGGGCTTAGGGTTGAGGCGGGTGATCTCTTTGTAGGCCTCGCGAAAGTCGTCACGGTCCACCCCCAGCCGGTCGATGATCTTGTCAAAGTGCTTCTTCGAGAACTCGTCGAAGTGATCCATGATGATGCGCTGGGCGATCTCGACCTCGGGCGAACGGGGCCGCCGGTCGAGCTGCAGCAGCAGGCATTCCTGCAGGTCGCGGGCGCCCACGCCGGCGGGGTCGAGCTGCTGCACCGTGTGCAGCACGTTTTCCACCTGTTCTTCGGTCACGGCCAGGTTCTGGCGGAAGGCGAGGTCGTCCACCAGGGCCACAAGCGGGCGGCGGAAGTAGCCGTCTTCGTCGATCGAGCCGATGATCTGCTGGGCGATGCGCTCGTCGAGCTCGCTGAGCTCAAACATCTGCACCTGGGCGATGAGCTTGTCGTAGAGCGAGTTGCTTGAGACGATGGGCGACTCGAAACGCTCGGCGTTGGGGTCGTCGGGCAGCTGGGTTTTGTAGCGGTAGTCTTCTTGCTCGAGGTATTGGTCGAGGCTGATCTCGGGGCGCTCGCCGTCGCCTTCGTCGAGGCTGACCTCGGCGCTGGGGGCCTCGGGGCTGGGCTCGGCCTGCCCGTTGGGCGGGGCGATGGCGGCGAGCTGCTGCAGCTGCACGTCGAACTCTTGCTCGCTGGCCGACTCGGGGTCATCGCCCTCGAGCAGGGCGGGGTTCTCTTCGAGCTCCTGTTCGATGCGGGCCTCGAGCGCAGCCGTAGGCACCTGCAGCAGCTTGATAAACTGAATCTGCTGGGGCGAGAGCTTCTGGAGCAGCTTCTGCTGAAGGCCTTGACGAAGCATGGAGGAGCGCCGGGGTGGTTCTGCGCAAACTTACGTGTTTGGCATGATTTTGGTTAAGGCGCCGGCCGGATACGCTACTGCGCTGAGATACAGGCCCTCTGGCGGTGCAGCAGGTCCGGCGGCCCGGCGGTCGCGCGCCTCGAGGATGCTGGCAAAGTCGGCCACGCTCAGCTGGCCCCGGCCGACGTCGAGCAGGGTGCCCACTAGGGCCCGCACCATGCCGCGCAGGAAACGGTTGGCGGTGATGTGAAAGTCGAGGCGCGGCTGCTCGTCGGGGCCGTGGGCGTGCCATCGGGCCTCGCTGATCTGGCAGCGCGTGGTGCCGTTGTCAGCGCCTGATTTGCAGAAGCTGGCGAAGTCGTCGGTCTCGTGCAGCAGGGCCGTGGCGGCGCCGAGGGCGTCGAGCTCGAGCGGACCGTCGTAGCGGTGGCAGCGGCCGGGCGCAAAGGGGTTCTTGCTGCGCACGATCTGGTAGCGGTAGCTGCGGCTGAGCGCATCGAAGCGCGCGTGCAGCGCCTCGGCACGCGGGCGCCACACGCCGTGCACCGCGATGGAGTGTGGCAGAATGCCGTTGAGCTGCTGCAGCAGTGTAGGGGGCAGCTCAGCGGCGTGGTCGAAATGGGCCCACTGCTGCTCGGCGTGCACGCCGGCGTCGGTGCGGCCCGCGCCCACCACGCTCACCTGCTCGCGCAGCGCGAGGCTGAGGGCGCGCTCGAGCTGGGCCTGCACGCTGTCGGCCTCGGGCTGGCGCTGCCAGCCGTGCCAGGGCGTGCCGTCATAGGACAGGCTGAGGAAGTGGCGCACGCGGTGAAACTAATGCCCCCGCGCACGCGGGCAAGCGACACGAGGGCACGAGCTTCGGGTGGGCTTAGGCCAGCGCGGGCTGGGCAGGCACGGCCACCGCGCGCAGTATCAGCAGCACGGCCTGCACCGAAGCGTCGTCGGCGTAGGCAGGCTCGAGGCAGGCCCGGTAGCGCACGGGGGCGCCGGTGTGCACCAGCGTGAGCTCGAACTGGCGTGGCTGGCCGGTGGCCACGGCTGCGGCTAGGGCTTCATCTAAACCCAAGTGGGCCTCGTCGAGAAGGGGGGCGCGCAGCAGACCCGCGAGCGGGCGGTCGAAGTGGCGCTCGGCGGCGGCGTTGGCCCAGAGCAACTGGCCCTGCGCGTTCATGACGAGCACGAGCTGGTGAGGGGCAGTGGCGAGCAGGTAACGCAGGTCGGGGGGGAGCATCGGTAGCGCAGCGGCAAGGGCGGCGTCGCGATACGAGTCGTGGAGCATAGGCAGGGAAGTGCAGCTGTTATCGTAGTGTTAACTGAGGGCGAATAACGGGCACAGCCGAGCCCTGGTTTGGGCGGATAGAGGGCACGCATTTCTGTGCAATTGAGGTAACCTAATCGAAAGTGATTAGGGATGTCAATCGGGCTTGACGTAGGCATTAATAGGTGTCAAGTGAGCCTCAATGTTTTCTCGGAAGTAGACGCGATGGGGGTAACAATGGGCCGTATTTCGCCAGAGCCCAAAGGGGTGCGGTGTGAGCCTGTGCATATTCTACAGGCATTAAAAATGCACCTAGGCCGAAGGCTGTGCCCTATAAATGGGGAATCGGCTTGTTCACAATAGCCCCAGGAGCGCCTCAAAAGAGAGCCGCACTAGAGCTCGAGGCCGACCACCAGCACATCGTCGGTCTGGCGCTGCGTGCCGCGCCAGTCGTGGTAGAGCTGGCCCACCCGCCCCTGCAGGTCGTCGAAGGGGACGGTGCCGAGCGCCTCGAGGCGCTCGACCCAGCGCTTGCCGGTGAGCTTCATGCCACGAGGGCCACCGAACTGGTCGCTGATGCCGTCGGTGTAGAGCCAGATGCGGTCGCCGGCCTCGAGCTGCACACTGTGGGTCTCATAGCTCTGACGGTCGAGCTGTGAGGTGCCGCCAATGGGGCGCGTCGAGCCCTTGAGGTAGTGCTGCTGCCCCTTGTGGGTATAGACCAGCGGCCGCCCCGCCCCCGCGAACTGCACCGTGCGCTTGTCGAGGTCGATCGACACGAGGCCGAGATCCATGCCGTCGAGGGGGGGCACGACGCCGTCGCTCGAGGTGAAGCCCTGCTTGAGGGTGGTGCAGATGCGGTCGTTGAGTTCGCTCAGCACCTGGCCGGGCGAGATCAGGCCATGCTCGCGGATGATCTGATTGAGGTTGTTCAAGCCGAGAATCGACATGAAGGCTGAGGGCACGCCGTGGCCGGTGCAGTCGACGACGGCCAGCATGACCTGCCGCCGGGCAGCAAAGAACCAGTAGAAGTCGCCACTGACGATGTCGCGCGGCTGGTAGAAGATGAAGCTCTTGGGCAGGCTCTTGCGGATGCTGCTGAGCTCGGGCAACAGGGCATACTGAATCTTGCGCGCGTAGGTGATGGAGTCGTGAATCTGCTCCATAGCGTGCTCGAGCGAGTGGGTCTTGGCCTCGAGCTGCTCGGTGCGCGCGGCCACGAGCTCCTCGAGGTGGCGCTCGATGGCCTCGCGGGCGCGGGCATTGCGATAGGCCTGCAGGCTCGACTCAATGGCCAGTTGCAGCTCTTCGACATCCCAGGGCTTGACGACGGAGTAGAACACGTGCCCGGCATGGATGGCGGTGAGCACGGGCTTGTTGCGCTGCGGGGGGGCGACGATGATGCGCAGGGGCTGTGGGCGCTCGGCGGCCAGGCGCTCGAGGTAGTCGAGGCCTGAACCGAGGTCGAGTTTGTCGTCCACGACGACCACCTGCACGGGGTGGGCGGCCAGCAGGGCGTCGGCCTCGGCAGCGCTGGTGGCCGTCAGGCAGTGATAGGTGGTGCGAAAGGAGCGGCGGAAATGGTCGACCTTGAACTCGTCGGCATCGACGTAGAGCACATGGGGCCGGTCTCGGGTGGTGGCCATTTCAACAGAGGGGAGCGCGACAGCAACATGCACTGGGCTAAGGCCAGTGCGGCGCGAATCTACCGATTTCGGGGCGAGGGCGCGGTGCTAGCGCGTCATGCGCAGACGGGCCAGCGCATCGTCGACCTCGCTGAGCTTCTCGACCACATCGGGGGTGGGCGAGGTGCCCCGTGCGGCGCTGTAGGGCATGCGCAGCTGCACCTGCAGGGCCACCTGATAGCTGAGCTGGTGCTGCACCACCTCGGCATAGGGGCTAGCGGCGAGCACGGTCAGGTCGTGGGGGGCGAGGTGATCTTCGAGGCGGGTCTGGTGGCGCAGGCAGGCTAGGCGCAGGTATTTGCCGATGCGCTCGAGGCGGGCCTGTGGCGAGTGGCCCAGGTCGTCGAGGTCCTGCTGCAGGTCGGGGTGGGCCAGGGTCTTGACCAGGTCGCGGTAGAGGGCGGCGAGCGCGGCGGCGTTCATAAGCTCTGTCGGTGGGGACGGGCGTGGGCAGGGGGAGGGAACATTCGAAGCTCGCGGGCTCACCGCGAATGCGTGCCCTGGCTGTGCTGCTTTCGGTTCACAGGCCTGTGGTGAATGGGGTGGTGTGGTGTGGAGAGTGTCGGCGCATGTCGCCCAACGGCGGCGCTGTGGCGTTACAGGCCGCCTTCGTCACAAGCCCCGACGGCCTCGCTTCTAGCGATGCTTTTTTGCGCCTCAGGCCGCGGCGGCCTCGTGCAACGGCCTCGCCGCTGGAAACCGCGGGAGCCTACGTGCCGCCTGCGGCGGCACTCGGCTGCGCTTTCAAGGCGGCTCGACCGTTCCACTGATAGGGAGCGTCAGCTGCGCTGACGCTTGGGTTTAGGTTTCGTATGGTGTGAAGCGGTGTGTCATTCCGAGCGCAGCGAGGAATCTTCTGCCGGGCGTGGCTCACGCCTGCGCCTCGGGCCGCGGCGGCTGGCCGCCGTCGGAAGCCCTCCACGGCCCCCGATAGTCATCGGGGCTGGCTTGGCGGGCCGCGGGGGGTTGCGCTTCGGACTCGTTCGCCTCGCCAATCGTGCCGATTAGCTCGCCGAACGCAAGGTCCTCATCGCAACCCCCTGAAAGACCGTCGCCTACGGCGCCGTTGGGTTGGGGTGCGTTGACTTCAGCAGTCGTGTGTCATGCTGAACGGAGCGAAGCATCTTCTTCGTGGCGTGGCGCACGCCTGCCCTTAGCTTGGCTGGTGCAGGGCGATGCGGTTGCCCTCGCTGTCTTCGAATTCGGCCACGCGGCCCAGGCCCTCGACGGCCGTGATCGGATAGAGCATCTTGCCGCCGTGGGCCTGCACACGCGCCAGCGTGGCGGCGATGTCGGCGGTGTGGAAGTAAATGCGCGTGCCCGCCGTGGAGGGCACATAGCTCTCGCCCTGCGCCAGGGCCCCGCTGATGCCCGGCTTCCCCTCGGCCTGCGGGAACCACGCCATCTGGTTGCCGTCGACCACCTGCCGCTCGAAGGCGAAGTCAAACACCGCGCTGTAGAAGCGCACGGCCCGGTCGAGGTCGCGCACCGGAATCTCGAAGGCCATGACGGGGTTCATGCGGGTGGGGCTGGGTTTACGTGCTTGGGGGGTGGGCCGGGTCGCGGGCTGGCAGGCGGCCAGTAGCAGGGCCACGAGGCAGAGGTGCAGGAGGCGCAAAATAGGGGGGAAGGTGCCAGAGGCTAGTTTCACCTTGGTCTGAGATTTGGAGAGTTGCTATCTTTGGTATGAGGTAAACATATACTAACCGACCAATATGTTACTCCTCGTTAGAGATTGTGAGATTGCCTTGGTGAGGCGTATCCAGTGGGGCTTGGTGATCTAAATTAAGGCCTCGATGGTCCTAGCCGCAACAAAATAACTAGTTCGAAGGATAGCTCATGCAAAATCTAATTTCTCAGAATAAAAATTGGCTATCTAGATATGGTTGTCATTTAATTATTTTTACAGAAGATGATCATCCTATTATTGTTAATGATTACTTAAATATACCAACTTGTAAAATTTATGTCAAGGGAGAGAGTTACATTCAGCCCGATGACAGTGTCAACCCGAAAAGGAAGTATTTAGAAAATATGTGGGAACTGTCCTCATCGATATACTACACATATTCTAAAGAGCAATCAGTTGATTTATTGGTTCCGGTAAATGAAATTTTAGAAGTCATAGAAAAATATGAAGATGAGTACATGAAAGTTGTGAAGCTTTATCCAGCGGCGAAAATAATGTTGTTCTCTTCACAGACCGACTTTCACACTTATTTTTTCTTAGAAAATAAAATTATTCAAAAAATTTCTAACTACGGATTATCTTTTGAATTTGATGAATTCTATTATCATTCAGAATAAGTGCATTATATGATGTGTAAATGGCTACGATAACTCGCACCGTTCAATACATCTTATGTGATTCATCCCTACACACCCGAGGGTCACGTGCCGCACATAATGCGTAGCACGATAGCGACAGAATTTGTCTGGACAGCTTAGGAGTACAGGGCTGATTAACCTAAGCACGCCCCCCAAAAACGCACACGAGCCACCGGGTGGGTGGCTCGTAGGGTTGATGTCTGGGTCAGCGTGACCGGGGCTCTACAGCCCCTACTCTTGTGGTCAAACGCCCGTTTGTGCGCCGCACTGGATTCGAACCAGTGACCCCCGCCCTGTCAAGACGATGCTCTAAACCAACTGAGCTAGCGGCGCGCGTTCCAATCAATGGATCGGGGGGACAAAGATAACGAGTTTTGCAGCTTCCGTTCAAGACCTGCTAGCTCTGTCCATGCCGTCAGTCCCCACGCCCGCTACGGTCGCCGACCTGGTCAGCGCCCTGCATGCCTGGGCACCCCCGGCGCTGGCGGCGAGCTATGATAATGTGGGCCTGCTGGTGGGCGACGCCGCTGCGGCCGTGACCGGCGCCCTCTGCACGCTCGACGTGACCGAGGCCGTGCTCGACGAGGCGCTGAGCCTCGACTGCAACGTGATCGTGGCCCACCACCCGGCGTGGTTCGGCGCCAAGACGCGGCTGACCGAGGCCGACTGGACGGGGCGGCTGCTGCGCCGCGCCATCCGCCAGGGGCTAAACCTCGTGGCCGTGCACACGAACCTGGACCACATCACCGGCGGCGTGAGCCACCGCATGGCCGAGCAGCTGGGGGTGGTCGAGGCGCGCATTCTCGAGCCGCTGGGGGCCGACCCGACGACGGGCGCGGGCGTGATCGGCCGCCTGGCGACCCCGCTAGCGCCGGGGGCGTTCTTGGCCCAGGTGAAGGCGGCCTTCGGCGCCACGGCTATGCGCTATGCCGAGGCGCGGCACACGGCGATCGAGCGGGTGGCGCTGTGTGGGGGCTCGGGCAGCTTCTTGATCGGGGCGGCGCGGGCGGCGGGGGCCCAGGCCCTGGTGACGGCCGACGTGAGCTACCACAAGTTCTTCGACGGCGAGGGCGAGCTGCTGCTGGTGGACGTGGGGCACTATGAGAGTGAGCGCTTTACGCCCGAGCTGCTGGCGGCCTATTTGACGCAAAAATTCCCTACCTTTGCGTCCCGCATTTCAGGGGTGGAGACCAACCCCGTGCGGCATTTCGCATGACCGATACCCAGACGACCGAGGCCCGCCTAACCGCGCTGGCCCGCCTGCAACTGATCGACGCCCAACTCGACCGCCTGCGCCAGGTGCGCGGGGGCCTGCCCGAAGAGGTGCGCGACCTCGAGGACGAGCTCGAGGGCCTGAACACCCGCATCTCGCGCATGCAAGAGGAGCTGGACGCCGCCCAGGCGGAGATCACCAAGCGCCAGACGAGCATCGTCGAGAGCCGCGACCTGATCAAGAAGTATGACGCGCAGCTGATGAACGTCAAGAACAGCCGCGAGTTCGAGGCGCTGAACAAAGAGATTGAGCTGGCGAACCTGGAGATCCTGACCGCCGAGCGGAAGATCAAGCAGTTCACCGAGGTGATCACGGAGAAGGCCGAGCGCATCAACGAGGTGAAGACCACCTATGACGAGCGCTCGCGCGACCTCGACGAGAAGCAGAAAGAGCTGAACCAGATCATCGCCGAGACCGAGAAGGAAGAGAAGAAGCTGCTCAAGCAGAGCGACGCTGCGGCCAAAGACCTCGAGCCCCGCCTGCTGCACAGCTATCAGAAGATTCGGCAGAACATGCGCAACGGCCTGGCCGTAGTGGGCATGGACCGCGGCGCCTGCGGTGGCTGCTTCGCCATCATCCCGCCCCAGCGGCAGTATGAGGTGCGGCAGAAGAAAAAGCTCATGGTGTGTGAGAACTGCGGCCGCATTCTTGTGGACCAGTCGTACTTCGGCCAGAACGCCGATCTGGTGGTCGAGCCGCAGAAGTAATCGACCGCCGCGTCAGGTATATGAAGGCATTGAGGGTCAGTTTGTTGCTGGCCCTTTTTGTTTACGGTTCAGCGAAGCTCTGGGCAGGCAGCGAGCCGACGCCCGTGGCGGCGCTGGAGCAGGCCCTGCTGCGCCTCGACGCCGCCGCTGTGGACGCGCAGCTCGAGCGGATGCGGGCCGATGCGCTTACGGTGGCTTTCTATCGCAGCCATGCGCGCTTCGTGGCGGCCCTGGCCACACAAGACCCCGCGCGGGTTTCGGCTTACTTCACGGGTTCTGACGACCTCCTCGAGCGGCTCGACACCGATGACTACACGCAGGCTCTCTACGCCGCCGAGACCTATCTCGAGCGCGCCATTCTCAAAGGCCTCGAGCAGCGCAACTGGGCGGCGTATTTCGATGCGCGGCGCTGCTTTAGTCTGGCGCGTGAGCTCGAACGCCGCCAGCCGGGCCGCATCGACCACCAGAAGCTGCTCGGCACGTTCGAGTCGGTGGCGGGGGCGGTGCCCGAGAGCTATCAGTGGCTGGCGAGGCTGCTGGGTTTCGGTGGCGATCTGAAGCGGGGCCTAGCGCGGCTCGAGCGGGCGGCGGGGCAGAGCCCCCTGCTGCGGATGGAGGCCCGCGTGGCGACCGTGCTCGCGCTGAAGCAACTGGCGGGGCAGCCCGCGCGCGCGCAGGCTCGGCTCGACTCGCTGCTGGCCGAGTGCCCCGGGGCGCCGGTGCTGAGCTTCCTGGCGGCGTCGCAGGCCCTCGACGCCAAGCAGCTCGAGCGGGCCCGCGCGCTGCTCGGCAGCCCCGCGCTGGCAGGGGCCGTGGCGATGCCTTTCCTTGACTTCCTGCGCGGGCGACTGGCGCTCTACGACGGCGATTGGGTCGGGGCAGAGGGGCACTTTGGCCGCTTCCTGGCCGCGCCGAACCCCAAGCTGTTGCGCCGCGCGGCCCAGGCCCGCATCGGGTTGATTCATGCCCTCAAGCGCGAGCCTGAAGCTGCCGGACGGGCCCTCGAGGCCGTGACGCGCCTGCCGGCCTCGCTGGCCGACGAAGACGCCTATGCCCTGCGCCTAGCAAAAGAATACCTGGCCCAGCCCTACGGGCCGGTCGAACTGGCGCTGCTGCGGGCGCGATTCGAGTTCGACGCTGGCAAGCTGGCGCAGAGCCTAGCCACGCTGCAAGCGCTCGCGAATCAGAAGCTCACGCCCGTGCAGCAGATCGAGCGCGACTATCGCGTGGGCCGCGCGCTGCATGAGTTGGGCCGAGGCGCTGAGGCCGAGCAGCATTACCGCGCCACGCAGGCGCCCGAGGTGCCCACGCGCCTGTGGATGAAGGTGTATAGCCTGTTTTATCTGGGCACGCTGGCTGAGCAACGCGGCGAGCGCGCCAGCGCCCGCTGGTGCTATGAGCAGGTGCTGAGCTATCGCGGCTATGACTACCGCGCCGGACTCGAGAGCAAGGCCAAAGCGGCCCTGAGCCGCGTGCGGTGATGGGTTTCGAGGGTTTAGGTTTCGTGCGCTGGGTGCGCAGCTTCTACGCGCCGGTGGTGGTGGCGCGGCTCGCCTCGTCCGTCACGCCCAGCCTGAGCGTGGTGCTGCGCGAGGGGCGCCTGCGCCTCGACGCCACCCGCGCCAACTACAGCTATGGCGAACTGCAGCAGGTGTGGCGCGAGGTGTTTGACGAGGTGGCGCTGCCGCAGGGGGCCGCGCCGCGCATCCTGAGCCTGGGGCTGGGCGCGGGTGGGGTGCTGCGCCTGCTGCGGCGGCGCTACCCCCAGGCCAGTCTCACCGCCGTCGAACTCGACCCCGTGGTGGTGGCGGCCGCGCGGCACTGGTTCGGGCTGGATAGGCTAAATGTCGAGGTGCACGTGGGCGAGGCGGGCGCGTGGGTGGCCAGTGCGCCCAGCGCCAGCTATGAGCTGATCGTGGCCGATGTGTTCGTCGACGACGTGGTGCCACCCTCGGCCGAGGGGCCTGACTATCTGCGCCACCTGCGGCGCCTGGCCGCGCCCGGCGGCTGCGTGCTCGTGAACCGCGTGACCGACAGCCCCGCCCAGCGCGCGCGGGCGGCCGAGGGGCAGGCGCAGTTTGAGCGGTTGTTTGCCGGCGCAGAGGTCTATCGCCTGCCCGCGAATCAGGTGTGGGTGGGGCGGGTGGCGGGGTGAGGTGCGCACCCGCCAATTGAGTCGTTATTCCGAAGGCGGCGAGGCCGCTATCCGGAATCTGCGGCCTGAGACGAGGTGCTGGATTCCGGGCTCCACTGCGCGGCCCCGGAATGACGGACGTATGGTGGTAAGGACCGCGCATTCACCCCAGCCGCGCGCGCAGCAGGCGCAGGCGGCCCTGCAGGTCGGCGCGCAGCTCGGCCTCTGACCAGGGCGGCGACTGGAAGAGCGCGCGCGTGGCCTCGGCTAAGGGCGTGTGCACTTCGGCCAGCAGCCAGCCGCCTGGGCGCAGCCAGCGCGGCCCCAGCTCGGCCAGCCGCCGGTAGAACACGAGCGCATCGTCGCCGGGGGTGTAGAGCGCCAGGTGGGGCTCGTGGTCGTGCACGTGGCGGGCGAGGGTGGGCGCCTCGTGAGGCGGCACATAGGGTGGGTTTGACACGAGGGCGGCGAGGCTGGCATAGGCCGACTCAGCGGCGGGGGCCATCACATCGAGCTGCTGCCAGGCTACGTCGAGGCCCAGCGCGGCGCCGTTGGCGGCGGCCACGGCTAGGGCCTCGGCGCTGAGGTCAACGCCCGTCACATCAGCCTGGGGCAGCAACTGGCGCAGGGCCAGGGCGATGGCGCCGCTGCCGGTGCCCACATCGACGATGCGCGGGCGCGGCGTGTCGAGCAGCGTCTGGGCGGCCCAGCGCACGAGCTCTTCGGTCTCGGGGCGAGGAATCAGCACAGCTGGTGTGACGGCGAGCTCGAGGTCTAAGAATGCCGCGCGCCCGGTCACGTACTGCAGCGGCGCGCCCGCCACGAGGCGCTCGGCCCAGGCCTGCCAGTGGGCGTGGTCGGCGGGGCTCAGCGGTTCGTTTGCAT
>VYMD01000071.1_pt1 | contig 31599 bp, 30 predicted proteins | sample 5115311 | NCBI WGS metagenome assembly VYMD01 (sample SAMN12291779, study PRJNA351875) | freshwater metagenome | isolation source: freshwater lake | place: USA: Michigan, Wintergreen Lake | collected 2013-08-08
GGGCGCCTTCTTCTCATCGATGGCCGGGGGCTCACTGAGCTCGGCATAGGAGATCTTGCGCTTGGCCACGCCGATGTTCTCTTCGGCGGGGGTCAGCCAGCGGATGATGGTGGGCGCCGAGATGGCCGTCAGGAAGAACGCCGAGGCCGCGATAAAGCCGATGAGCGTGCGACGGTTGATCTGCCGGCGCAGCTGATAGGAGCCGTAATCGCGGTTGCGGGTTTTAAAGACGATTTCGTCTAGGTCTGCCTTGATGATGGTCGCCATGGGGATGCGTCGTAGGGTGCAAACAGACGGATGGGGTTACTTGCCACCGGGGGCCGCTGAGGCGCCCAGCTGTGAGGCCTCGTAGGCCTTGATAAGGTCGAGCTCTTCGGGGGTGATCTCGACAATCATATACTTCTTCTGTTCGACGATGCTCATCTCGTCGAGTAGGTCGACCATGTTTTTGAAGACCGCGTCGTTGGACACCTTGATCAGCACGATCGAGGGGTCTTTGTCTTTGTCGGTCGTCCACTGAGCGTTGATGAGCTGGCGCTGCTCTTTGATCACCTTGCGCACGCCCTCGGCGGCGTAGGTGGTCATATTCAGCTGCGTCTCGGCATCGGCTGCATCGCCCTCGCGACGGTACCAGAAGAGGCGGTTGTTGTCCGCCGCTAAGAAGGTGAGCACCTTGGACTGAGCGACCTTGGTGTCCTCTTCTTTGGGCATGTCTTCCTTCGGCTTCTCGGGCATGACGATGGGCATGCTCTTAGGGGTGCTCATCGTTGTGGTGAGCACGAAGAAGGTGAGCAGGAGGAAGCCCAAGTCGACCATGGGGGTCATGTCAATCCGCGGATTGGACTTTTTGCCCCGGCCTTTTTTCGCTTTTTTTCCGTGGCCACTATCGCCACCACCGACATCTGCTGCCATAGGCTGAGAGGGGTTAGGGGGTTGGGTTGACGAGGGCTTACTGCTGATCGGCCGACTCGGCGCCGGTGATCAGGTTAAAGCGGTTGATGTTGCTGTCTTGCAGGGTGTCGATCACACGCTTGACGACCTTATAGGGAGCCTCGCTATCGCCCTTGACGGTGATGCGGAGCTTGGGGTTCGACAGGCGGGCCGACATGATCCACTCTTTCAGTTGATTGTCGGTCGAGTCCACAGGTACACCGGGGGAGTTCTCGGCGCGCTTGCGGTCCTCCGCCGTCAGGTCAAGCCATGATTTGAGCCGGCCCACATCGATGCCGACGTCAGGCAGGATGCTGAAGAACTCGACCTCTGCTTTGGAATAGGACAACTGATACTTGCCCGCCATGCGCTCAAGCATCTGGGCCCGAACCTGCTTGGCGTCGACTGAGAAAAACACGCGTCCATCCTTTGACACGGTGATGATCATGATGTCTTGACCCGGGATGGGGGTGTCGGCAATCGACGTGGGCGTGCTCACCTCGACCGTCTCGACGGGACGGAATTTCACCGTCAGCATGAAGAAGGTGATGAGCAGGAAGGCCAAGTCCACCATCGGCGTCATGTCGATGGCGGTACTTTTCTTGGCGATTTTGGCCTTAGGCATACGCTCCTGTTAGGGGAATAACGGGGTGAGCGGTGGCCTTAGTGCTTCTCGTTGAAGGTCTGCACGATCGAGAAACCCGCCTCGTCAATGCGGTAGGTCATCTCGTCGATCTGGCTGGTGAAGTAGTTGTACATCACCGTGGCGATGGTCGAGGTCGAGATACCAAGAGCGGTGTTAATCAGAGCTTCTGAGATACCGTTGGCCAGTGCGACAGCATCAGGAGCACCCGAGGTGGCGAGCGCCGAGAAGGCCTTGATCATACCGAGCACGGTGCCGATCAGACCCACGAGGGTGGCCACCGACACGATGGTGGCGAGGATGATGAGGTGCTTCTGCAGGACCGGCAGCTCGAGGGCAGTGGCCTCTTCGAGTGACTTTTGGATGGCCATGCTGCGCTGCTCCTTATCGCTGGTGCTGCCAGGGTTTTTCTTGGCCTCGTCGCTCATGGCCTTGTATTTGGCAATGGCCTCTTTGGCGACGTTGCCGACCGAACCCTTTTGCTTGTCGCACTCGGCAATGGCGGCGGCGATATCGCTGTTCTCAAGGTGGATCTGGAGGCGCTTAACGAACACGTCCATCGAGCCCTTGCCTGAGGCGCGCGAGAGGGTAATGAAACGCTCGATCGAAAGGGTGACCGTGATGAGCAGCAGGCCCATGGCAATGCCGACGAGGATGCCGCCCTTGTAGACCAGGCCGAGGTAGTTGCCAGCCTTGGGGTGGCCAGCGGGGTCGCCATTTTCAAAATTGTCGGAAGCGCCCATGATCAAGAAGTAGATCAGGTAGCCGACTAGCATGGCGCCGAAAACAACGATCGGGGCAAAGAGCTCCTTCAGCGGGTTGGCCGACTTGACGGTAGCGGTCGTGCTCATAGCGGGTTAGGGTGAGGGTCGAGAGGTGGAATTGGTCAAAAGCGCGGCAATATAGGCCGCAGGGCCATACGGCCAAAAATATTTGGCGCCTGTGAACAGGGTATGAAGGCCTGAACAGCAGCGCGTTGGGTTAACAAAAGGTTAAGCGCAAAGGGGCTAAAGCATTTGGAGGAAGCCGACCTCGCGGGGGGTGAGCAAACGCCACTGGCCGCGGCGTACGCCTTTCTTGGTAAGGGGGCCGAAGGCGACGCGGTCGAGGGCCGACACGGTGTAGCCCAGGGCTTCGAATAGGCGGCGCACGATACGGTTTCGGCCGGAGTGGATCTCGATGCCGAGCTCGATGCCGCCGCCGCCCGGCACGATCTCGATGCCGTCGGGCCGGAAGGGGCCATCGTCGAGCGTGAGGCCCTCGCGCAGGCGGTCGATGTCGGCCTCGGCGATGGGTCGATCGAGGCGCACGGCGTAAAGCTTGCGCACGCCATGGGAAGGGTGGGTGAGCTTTTCGGCTAGGGCACCGTCGTTGGTGAGCAGCAGGGCCCCGGTGGTGTTGCGGTCGAGGCGGCCGACGGGGAAGATGCGGGCCTCAGAGGCCCCCTGCACCAAGTCGAGCACGGTGCGTCGGCCCTCGGGGTCGTCGGCGGTGGTGACGGTGTTTTTGGGTTTGTTGAGCAGAATATAGGTGAGTGGCTCGGGGTGCAGGCGGCGGCCGTCGAGCTCGACGATGTCGACGCCGGGGTCCACGCGCGAGCCGAGCTCGGTGACCACCTGTCCGTTGACCGAGACGCGCCCAGCAGCGATGATGGCATCGGCCTCACGCCGGGCGGCGATGCCGCTCATGGCGATGTATTTGTTCAGCCGGATGGACTCGCTGAGTTCGGCGACTTTGCGCGACCACTCGCGCTCGGCCCTGACCTCTGAGGCAGTCTTGACGTCCTTTTTTCGGCGGCGCTTTTCGGGCTCCTGGCCATCGGCGTGGGCAGATTCGGTGCTAGGCCGCAGGTCGTCGAGGCGGATGACGCGCGTTGGGGGGGCATCGCCGTCACGGCGCGTGGCGGGGCGGCGGGGGGGCTCGTCAGAAGCCTCGCGGCGGCGAGGCGGGGGGCCGTCGCCATCTCGACGCGTATAGGGGCGGCGAGGGCGGTCATCTAAAGCCTCGCGGCGGCGCGGCGGGGGAGCATCACCATCCCGACGCGGGTAAGGGCGGCGGGGCCGGTCATCTGAAGCCTCGCGGCGGCGCGGCGGGGGGCCGTCGCCATCTCGACGCGCATAGGGGCGACGCGGCGGGACATCTGAAGCCTCGCGGCGGCGAGGCGGGGGCGCATCGCCGTCGCGACGCGCAGAGGGGCGGCGAGGGCGGTCATCGGATGCATCACGGCGGCGCGGTGGAGGCGCATCGCCCTCGCGTCGGGTATAGGGGCGGCGGGGGGGGCCGTCAGATGCATCACGGCGGCGCGGTGGAGGCGCATCGCCGTCCCGACGCGCATAGGGGCGGCGGGTACGGTCGTCGACCTCAGCCGACCTCGACCGGGGCGGGCTCGATCGACGCCGCGGGGGCTCGGCCAAATTCGTCTCGGGCCTCGTGCGCCGCGGCGGACGGCTCGAATCCTTCGGTGCCCATTCCTTCTTGGCGCGAGGCTTCGCTGCGGGGTCCTTCGGTGGGCGGCTCGAGGAGGCTGCCTTGCTGCGGCCCGTCGGCCGATTCGTTCGCGTCGCCTTCGGGCTGGTCTTGCGCCCGGGTGCGGAACGCTTCGGCGAGGGCTTCTTCATCGGCTTTTAGTTCAGAGAGCTTGGGCAGGTCAGCCAAAGCGGCGAGACCAAAGTAATCCATGAAGGCCTTGCTGGTGCGGTAGAGCAAGGGGCGACCGGGCAATTCGGCGCGACCGGCGGGCTCGACGAGCTGCTTTTCGAGCAGGCGGTGTAGGGCGTATTCGCAGTTGACGCCGCGAATGAACTCGATTTCAGCGCGGGTGACCGGCTGGCGATAGGCGATGATCGCGAGCGTCTCGAGGGCGGCGCGCGAGAGCTTGCGGTGCTCTTTGACAAGCGCGGCGGCCTTGATAAAGGGGGCATACGCCCCTTTGGTCATGAACTGGTAGCCGCCTCCGATGGCCTTGAGCTCGAAGGCAAAGCCGCCGCCGGCGTATTTGACCATTAGCTCACTCAGGGCGGTGTCGACGGCGGGCAGGTCAACGGGCGTCTCAGCCGAATAGCCCTCGACGGCGACGCCGTTGTGCTGGGCGTTGTGGTTCACGGCAGCGACGATATCGGCCGGCACGAGGGGGCTGTCGGCCACGAAAAGCACGGCTTCGACGACTTCGGTCAGGCGCATGGCACGTCGGCTTAGGTCTAACAATTCGCACCGAGAATAGCCTCGGCTAGAGAACAAAGGTAGGCCCAGGTGAAGGGGCGGGGGGCAGCTTTTCCGCGTCGGTAGGGGCCCTGGGGCATAAGTTTGGCAGGTTGTCCACAGGCCCTTGACGGGCGCTCCGGGCGGGTATGGGACAGCTAAGACCCTGACGAGCAGGCCCCCGGGCGAACTTAGCGCCATGGCCTTGCCCCGCGTCGCCCTGGTGGTGACCAACGACCTGCGCACCGACCAGCGCCTGCACAAGGTGTGCACGACGCTGGTGGAGGGGGGCTATGCGCCCACCCTGGTCGGGGTGCTGTGGGCCGATAGCCCAGCGCTGCCCGCACGCCCCTACCCCACCCTGCGCGTGACGCTGCGCACGCGGCGCGGGCCGCTCTTTTATGCTGAGGCGAATGAGCGCCTGCTCGGGGCGCTGCTGAGCCTGCGGCCTGACGTGATCACCGCCAACGACCTCGACACCCTGCTGGCGGCGCGGGTGGCGGCAGTGCTGCTGCGCCGGCCGCTGGTGTATGACGCGCATGAGTTCTACACCGAGATGGGCGAGCTGCGGCGGCGGCCGTGGGTGCGGGCGGTGTGGCGCGGGCTCGAGGCCCTGCTCTACCCCAGCCTGCGGCACGTGATGACGGTGGACGCTGGCATCGCCGCCCTCTACCGCCAGCGATACCCTCGCTCGGCCGAGGCGGCCGTGGTGGCCAACCTGCCCCTGGCACACCCAGCGCCCCAGCCGCTGCCCAGCGCCAAGGGGCGCATCCTGCTCTATCAGGGGGCAGTGCAGGCGGGGCGAGGCCTCGAGCTAGCGCTCGAGTCGCTGGCGCTGCTGTCCGACGTGCGGCTGTGGGTGGTGGGCGACGGTTATCACCGGTCCGCGCTCGAGCAACTGGCGCAACAATTAGGCGTCAGCGAACGCGTGCGCTGGTGGGGGCAGCTGCCCTTCGACGAGCTGGGGGCGATCACGCCTCAGGCCACCATCGGCCTGAGCCTCGAGACGACGCTGTCGGCCAACCTGGCGCATTCGTCGCCGAACAAACTTTACGACTACCTGCAGGCGCGGCTGCCGGTGGTGGTGGCCCCGCGGCCTGTGCACCGGCGCGTGGTCGAGCAGTGGGGCTGTGGGCGCGTGCTGAGCGACGAGACGCCCGAGGGCCTGGCGGCGGCTGTTCGATTCATCTTAAATGATAGCGCAGCTTATGCCGAGGCTCAGGCTGGCGCAGCACGTGCAGCCGAGGTGCTGACCTGGGAAGCGCAGGCTGAGGTGCTGCTGGGGGTCTATGCGCGAGCCCTGGGGCAGGCTCAGTAAGCACCCCGTCCCCCGAAGGTGTAGGTCACGTGCACGTTGAGCGAGGGGGCGTAGCCATAGTCGGCGAAGGCCGTGGTGAGGTCGCCCTGAACGTCGGCGTAGAGCGCCTGCACCAAGCGCGTGTCGTCGAGGCGGGGGCGGTTAGACGAGAAGCGACTGGTGGAGCCGACCACCTTAGCCAGACCAAATTCTAATCGCAGGGCCCAAAGGCTGTTTGAGCCTAAGGGCAGGTCGTAGCCATAGTAGGCGCCAATCATCCACAGGTCGCACTGCAGATAGACCTCGAGCGGGGGCGGTGCGCCGGGCTGAGGCGCGCGTAACGCGTTGAAGCTGCGGCCAAAGGCGGCCTCGAGCAGCTCGGCGGTGCTGCTGCCGCCGTCGAGGTGCAGATACTGCCCCGAGAGGCGCACGTGGTGGCGACGCGCGCGGCCGAAGTGGTAGCGGCCGCTCAGGCTCACCCCCAGACCAAAGCGAAAAGCGGACTCGATGGCGCGGCCCAGCGTGTCGCTCATGCCAAAGGCCTCGGCCACGCCGACGATGGCGCGATCATAGGGAGCGGTGAGCAGGTGGCCGCGCAGCTCGGTGGACCAGCGTGGTGACCAGCGCACATCGACCCCGAGGCTATAGGTGACCGGGATGTCGCTGCCGAGGGCGAGGCTGAGCTTGGGTTCGTGATTTGGTTGAGCCAGCGCCGCGTGGACCCACAGCAGGACTGATACTAAAGCGACTAGCTTCTTCATTTGAGCACAATATCGCGGGTGCCGCGCCAGACACCGTCGGCGCCGCGGGTCAGTGCCACCACCCCGTCGCCACCGACATAAGCCCAGCGCGCGAGCGAACGGCGATAAGCCGATGTGACAAGCGGATCGTCGGCAAAGACGAAGTCATTGAGAAAGTAGTCGCCGTGCAGGGGGTCGCGCACTACCGGGTGAATGTGGGCTGGCCCGGAACCATCGGGATAGGGAGATGGACGAATCGTCAGCAGAGTATAGCGGCCGTCGGCCCCCACCTGCAGCCAGCCCCGGTAGCGTCCGTGCGCACGCAGCGGGCTGCGGTCTTCTTCGGTGGGTGTATAACGACCCGTGTGGTCGGTGTGGTAGAGATAGAGCACCACGTCGGCAGCTAGGCGGCCGTAAGGCCGCCTAGCTGCCGACCGGTGAGCTCGAGTCGATCACCGTGTGCGTCGGTCGGGGCCAGTGTGATGCTGCTGGTGAGCTGTGCAGGCTGCTCAGCGAAGTGACAAGGCAGCGCGAAGTCAGGCCCGACGCAGTCACCCTGCGCAGCGAGGCTGGCAGCTGGCGTGCTTGGGCGGCAGGCGCTGACCAAAAGCAACATCGCCGAGCTACGCAGCAGTCGTGTAAACTGGAACATAGCCGTGAAAGTAAAGACTCAGCCGCGGCGCTCGCCACTAGCGCCGCGCTTGGCGAGGTCGTCGGCATAGTCGTTCCAGCGGTCGCCGGTGTGGCTGGCCACCTTGTGCCAGTGCACGCGGATGCTCAGGCCGCGGACGAAGGCGACGTAGCGCTGCGTGAGGGGCTGCTTGGCCTTCCACTCGCCGGTGGCCCATTTTTCGATGCCATAGTAGTCGTAGTACACATCGACTAGGGGATAGCCCTTCGCCTGGCACCAGCGTAGGGCGTGCCCCACGGCAAAGAGTTCGCCGGCCACCTGGCGGGTGCCCATGGCCTGATCGGGCGAGAGGGGGCCGCAGCATTCGTAGGTGGGCTCGGTGCCGAGCAGCACCACGGCACCGTAGCCGACGCGCTCGCCGGGCATGAGGCAGGACCCATCGACATAGACTCTGACGGCGCGCTGCTCGGCAGCCGGCGAAGGAGTAGGATTTGCCTTCTGTTCAGAAGCGGACTTGGTGCGGCGCATGATCAGATGGGGCGGCCGCGCTGCAGCTCATAGAGCTTGACGTATTTCAAAAAGACGCTGTAGGCCGATATCGTGCAGAGCACGAGGCCATAATAGCCGTGCAAGAAGCCGAGCTTGAACACATAGTCGCGCCAGAACTTATACGCAGGGGCGAGCAGGATGCGCGCGATTGAGCTACGTCGCCCCCGTTGGAAATAGGACTCGGCGGAAGTGCTGCTGAAGCGGTTCTGCTGGGCCACGTGCTCAGTCACAGTGTGGTAGCTGTAATGCAGCAGATCGCCCGCCAGGGTGAGCACGCGACCGGGTGTGGTGAGCGTGAGCCGATCGTGGGGATTCAGGCCGGCCCAGCGCACGCGGCGGCGATCGGCCAGGCGCAGCTTGGTGTCGGGGTACCAGCCCGCATGTCGCACCCAGAGCCCGCAATAGTTGGTGAGGCGGTGCATCTGATAGGCATCGGCGTGCCAATCGGCTTTGACAGCAGCGATGCTGCGCGCGAGCTCGGGCGAGAGCACCTCGTCAGCGTCGATAGAGAGCACGTGGTCGTAGCGCGCCTGATCGAGTGCGAAGTTTTTCTGCTCGACGTAGCCCAAGAAGGGCTGCTCGACGACGCGGCAGCCGTGCTCTATCGCAACTGTACGTGTGCGGTCGGTGCTGAGTGAGTCGATGACCACCACCTCGTCGGCTAGGGGCTGCACAGAGGCTAGGCAGCGAGGCAGGTTGGCCTCTTCGTTATAGGTGATGATCACCACCGAGAGCTGGACGGCGGGCACGGCAAAGGAAAAAGCCCAAAGCTAGGACGAAGCGCGCAGGCACGTGGCGACGCTTTTCGATCGCGTCGTCTTGCGCAGCTTAGTTCTGCTTCTGAAAGAGCACGCCTAAGGCGGCTTTCTCTTCGGGCGAGGCCGTTTTCATCGTCTTGCCCTCGGCGCGGCGCTTGGCCTTTTCGCCAAAAGCCTGCAGGACGCGCAGGAAGTCGGGCGCGTCCATCGCACCGCTTTCTTCTTTGCCGATGACAGTGCCATCGGGCGAGAGGAAGACGTAGGTGGGATAGCCGCGGATGTCAAACTTCTCGGCCAGCTTGACGCCCTCCCCTTCTTCGGCGTCGAGCTTGTAGGAGACGAAGTTTTGGTTGGCATAGCGGCCGACCGTGGCGTCTTGGAAGGTCACCTTGCTCATGAATTTGCAGGGGCCGCACCAGACGGCATAGACGTCAACGAAGATGGGCTTGTTTTGCTTCTTGGCCTCGGCGAGCAAGCTGGCCCAGCTGCCCTGGTGAAAGCGGATGCCCTCGCCCGTGGCGGGGGCAGCTTTGGTCTGGGCGACGAGAGGGGTGACGACGGCCAAGCTTAGGGTGGCGGCCATCAGCAGAGAGCGGGTGAATCGCATGGGCGCAGGTGCGTCAGACAGGTTCAGCAGAGATAACGCAAGGTAGGGCCGAAACGCGCCCGAATGGGGGCTAAGGTCGGCGGGGTGACAGGGGTGTGGGCGCGGTTCGCCTAACCGGGGGTTGGTTATTGTGGTCTGGTGGGCTTGGAAAGGCGGAATGGGTGGGCGAACGTTGCCTAACCAACCAGTTGGTTAATACAGGACTCCGCCATGGCCCGCCCCACCAACGCCGCCCTCGACCAGCAGGCCCCCACGGCCGAGCGCATCCTGGCTGCGGCGCGCGACCATTTTAGGCAAAAGGGGCTTGCAGGGGCGCGCATGCACGAGATCGCCGCAGACGCTGGCCTGAACAAAGCGATGCTGCACTATTACTTCCGGTCGAAGGAAGACCTGTTCGACGCGGTATTTCGGCACGACACGGAGCCGTTTCGGCTGTCTGTGGTGGCGCTGATGCTGGGCCCGCTGCCGCTGCGCGACAAGATCACGGCCTTCGTGAACACCTATCTCGATTTCGTGCTGCCTCAGCCGCACATCCCGGTGTTTATGCTCACGACGCTGACGCAGTTCCCCGAGCGCATGGGGGTGATGATGGCTCAGACGCCGAACTATCGTAAGGGGGTCGAGCTGTGGTCGGCGAGCGTGCGCGAGGCGGTGGCTCGCGGCGAGATCCGGCCCATCGAGCCAGTGCACCTGTGGCAAAACGTGCTCGGCCTGACCCTGATCGGCTTCATCGCGCGGCCGATGCTCACGCGCCTGTTTGACCTTAGCCCAGAGGCCTATGCCGCCGTACTCGAGCAGCGGCGACACGAGGTGCCAGCTTTCATTCTCAATGCCCTCCGACCCGATGCGTAAGATCTGCCTCCTCTTAGCCGCGATGCTCGTGAGCACGGCCGCCCAGTCGCAGCCCAGGCTGAGCCTGGCCGAGGCCCATCGGCTGGCCATCGCCCACCTGCCCGCCAGTCGACATGATTCACTGGCGCGACGCGCGGCCGAGCTGCGCATCGCCAGCCTGAGCGCGCGCTGGCGACCCAGCCTAGCCGTGAACGCCCAGGCGGCGGTGCAGAGCGACGCTGTGACCATCGGCATCGGCCCCACGCGCATCGAGCAGCCGCTGGAGCGCTATCAGGCCACTCTCGATGTGAACCAAACCCTCTATGACGGCGGGGCGGTGGCCGTGGGTCGGCTGATCGAGCAGGCCCAACTGGCTGTCGAGCGCCAGGGCGTGCTCGTGGAGCATCACGCCGTCAAGGCGCGGGTGAACGGCTATTACCTCGCGGCCCTGATGAGCGAACGCACCCGCGAGCTGACCGACAGCACGCTGGCGCTGATCGAGCGGCGCCTGCAGGTGGCCGAGGCAGCCCTGCGCGGCGGCACCGTGCTGCCCCGCGATGTGCACCGCCTGCAGGCCGAGCGCCTGCGCCTGCAGCAGCGCCGGGCCGAACTCGTGGCCGACCGCAGCACGCTAGTGAGCATCCTGAGCACGCTGCTGGGCACGCCGCTGAGCGATGCCGTGCAACTCGTCGACCCTGACGACGAACTGCGCCCCGAGAGCGAGCTGCTGGTGCGGCCCGAGCTGCGCCTCTTTGACCTGCAGCAGCGGGCGCTGAGCGAGCGGCAAGGCCAGGTGGCCACGGCCTATCGCCCGCGCGTGTCGGCCTTTGCACAAGGCGGCGCGGGGTATCCGAACCCGCTGAACTTCCCCGACATCCAGTTTCGGCCCTTTGGGCAGGTGGGGCTGCGCCTGAGCTGGACGCTGAGCAGCTGGGGCACCGCGCGCCGCGACCGCGAGCTGCTGGGCCTGCAGTCGGCGCAGGTGGCGATTCAGCGCGAGACCTTTGAACAGAACCTGCGCATCGCTCTGGCGCAAGAGCAGGGGCAGGCCGCCAAGCTGGCCGAACTGCTGCAGCGCGACGAGGCCCTGATCGAGCTGCAGCGCCGCGTGACCCGCGAGACCCTCGCCCAATACGAGCACGGCGTGGCCACCATCACCGACTATCTGGCCGAGCTCAACGCCGAGCACCAAGCCCTGCTCAGCCGCGCGCTGCACCGGCTGCAGCAAACACAAAGCCGCATCAACCGCCTCAGCCTAAAAGGCCAACTGTAAGCCACCGAAACTGATTTTACCTATGAACCGCATCCCCCCCACCCTCATGCGCGCGGCGGCGCTGCTGACGCTGGCGCTGACCACCCAGTGTCACCCCTCGGGCACAGGCGCCGATGCCTATGGCACGTTCGAAGCGACCGAGGTGACGCTCTCGGCCGAGACCGCCGGCCGCCTCGTGCGCCTCGAGGTGAGCGAGGGCCAGGTGGTCAAGGCGGGCGACCGCATCGCCGTGATCGACACCGTGCAGCAGCAGCTGCGCCGCGCCCAGCTGCTGGCCCAGCGCAGGGGCGTGCAGGCTCGTCTGGGTCAGCTCGGCGCCCAGCTGGCCGTGGCCGATGAGCAGCTGAGCACCGCCCGGCGCGAGCTGGCGCGGGCCGAGCAGCTCTATGCCGACGGCGCCGCCACCGCCAAGCAGCGCGACGACGCCCGCTCAGCGAGTGCCCTGGCCGAACGGCAGCGGCAGACGGTGGTGACGCAGCAGCCCACACTCAGCGCCGAGCTCGCGGCCATCGATGCCCTGCTGGCGCAGACCGCCGACCAGATCGCCCGCAGCACTCTGCGCGCCCCCCAAGGCGGCACCATTCTGAGCACGCTGAGCGAGGTGGGCGAGGTGGTGGCGCCGGGGCGGGCCGTGGCCACGCTGGCGCAGCTCCAGGCCCTCGACCTGCGCTGCTATGTGAGCGCCACGCAACTGCCGCAGCTCAAGATCGGCCAGTCGGTGCAGGTGGCGATCGACGCCACAGCCACCACCGACACGCTGCTGCCCGGCACCGTGACGTGGGTGGCGAGCCAGGCCGAGTTCACGCCCAAGGTGGTGCAGACCAAAGAAGAGCGGGTGACGCTGGTCTATGCGGTGAAGGTGCGCGTCAAAAACGACGGGCGGCTCAAGATCGGCATGCCCGGCGAGCTACGCCTGAGCCTCCCCAGCGCAAACTGATTCGCTTCAATACACCAAGGCCATGATCCGCGTCGAAGCCGTCGAGAAACGCTATGCCAAGGGGCGCGTGACCGCGCTGGCAGGCGTGAGCCTAGCGGTGCAGGCGGGCGAGGTCTTTGGGCTGATCGGGCCTGACGGCGCGGGCAAGACGACGCTCTTTCGCATCCTCACCACGCTGCTCAAGCCCGATGCGGGGCGGGCCGAGGTGCTGGGCTATGACGTGGTGCGCGACTATCGCGCCATTCGCGAGCGGGTGGGATATATGCCGGGGCGATTCTCGCTCTATCAAGACCTATCGGTCGAAGAGAACGTGCGCTTTTTCGCGCGGGTCTTTGGCACAACGCTCGAGGCGAACTATGAAAACATCCGCGAGATCTATCAGCAGATCGAGCCCTTTAAAGACCGGCGCGCGGGCGCGCTCTCGGGCGGCATGAAGCAGAAGCTGGCCCTCTCGTGCGCGCTGATTCACAAACCCGAGGTGCTGTTTATGGACGAGCCCACGACGGGCGTGGACCCGGTCTCGCGCCGCGAGTTTTGGGACATGCTCGCGCGCCTGCGCACCCGTGGCCTGACCGTGCTTGTGTCCACCCCCTATATGGACGAAGCCAGCCGCTGCGACCGCGTGGCTCTCATGCACAGCGGCGAGCTGCTGCAGATCGACACGCCCGAGGCCATCACCACGGCCTATCCGCACCCGCTGTGGGCGCTCACGGCCACCGACAACTATCAGCTGCTGCGGGCCGCGCGCGACTGGGCGGGCACGCACACGGCCTTTGCCTTCGGCGAGCGCGTGCACGTGGCGGCGCGGTCGGGGGCCGAGCGCGAGGCGCTGCTGACCCACCTGACCGCAACCGGACTGCGCGAGCTGAGCCTCGCCCCGGTGACGCCCAGCATCGAAGACAGCTTCTTAGACCTGCTGCACCACCGCAGCACCACCGCCCATGCCTGAGTTACTCGCCATCGAGGCCGTCGAGATGACGCGCAGCTTCGGCGCCTTCACGGCCGTGGACCACATCAGCTTTGAGGTGCGGCGGGGCGAGATCTTCGGCTTCTTGGGTGCCAACGGCGCCGGCAAGAGCACGGCTATCAAAATGCTGACCGGCCTGCTGCGCCTGAGCAGCGGCCGCGCCCGCGTGGCCGGACTCGATGTGAACACCGAGTCGGAGCAAATCAAGCGGCGCATCGGCTATATGAGTCAACGCTTCTCGCTCTACGACGACCTAACGGTGGCCGAGAATGTGCGCTTCTATGGCGGCATCTATGGCCTGCGTGGTACTGAGCTGCGGCAGCGGGGCGAGACGGTGATCGCCGAGCTCGGGCTAGTGGACGAGCGCCGCACGATGGTGCGCGACCTGCCGCTGGGCTGGAAGCAAAAGCTGGCCTTCTCGGTGGCGGGGCTGCACCGGCCCGAGATCATCTTCCTCGACGAGCCCACCTCGGGGGTGGACCCCATCGCGCGCCGCCAGTTCTGGGAGCTGATCTATGCCGCTGCAGCTGAGGGCACGACGGTCTTTGTGACGACCCACTACATGGACGAGGCCGAATACTGCGGGCGCATCTCGATGATGGTGGCGGGGCGCATCGCGGCCCTAGGCACGCCAGCCGAGCTGCGGCATCAGTTCAAGGCCGAGAACCTGGACGAGGTCTTTCTCTTACTGGCTCGCAGCACTGCCGCATGAAACGCTTCGCTTCGTTCGTCTGGAAAGAGTTGCTGCACATCCTGCGCGACCGCCGCACGCTGCTGATTTTGTTCGGCATGCCGGTGGCGCAGATTCTGCTGTTTGGCTTTGCCATCCGCAGCGAGATCACGGGGGCGCGCATTGCGGTGGTAGATCAGGCGCACGATCGCAGCTCGAGCGAACTCATCGAGCGCATCACGGCCTCGGGGCATTTTGAACTGGCGCTGCTGCTGCCCTCTGTCGAGGCGGCCGAGGGGGCCTTTCGCGCTAATGCCGTGAAGCTCGTGCTAGTGCTACCCCCTCGCCTGGGCGAGCGCCTGGCGCGCGGCGAGGCGGCGCCGGTGCAGGTGCTCACCGACGCCACCGACCCGAACCTCGCCACCACGCTGACGGGCTATCTGCAGGGCATCGTAGCCAACTACCAGGCTGAGCGCCTGCGGGCCGAGGGCCGGGCGGTGCCGCCCCCGCTCACGGCCGAGGTGCGCATGCTCTACAACCCACGCCTGCTGAGCGTCTATCAGTTCGTGCCGGGGGTGATGGCGGTGATCCTGATGCTCGTTTCGACGATGATGACCTCGATCACGATCGCGCGTGAGAAGGAACTGGGCACCTTCGAAATCTTGCTCGTGTCGCCGCTGCGGCCCGTGCCCATCATCGTCGGCAAAACCCTGCCCTATCTGCTGCTCTCGCTGGTGAACCTAGCGGTGATCTTGGTGATGGCCGTGACGGTGTTTGAGATGCCGATCCGAGGCAGTGTGGTGCTGCTGGTGGCCTGCTGCGTGCTCTACATTCTAGCGGCGCTGGCGCTGGGCATCTTGATCTCGACCATCGTGGCCACGCAGCAGGCGGCGATGATGATCTCGCTCATGGGCATGATGCTGCCCACGCTGATGCTCTCGGGCTACATCTTCCCGATCGAGTCGATGCCGGCCCCGCTGCAGGTGATGTCTAATGCCGTGCCCGCCCGGTGGTTCATCGTGATCTTAAAAAACGTCATGCTCAAGGGCCTCAGCCTCGAGCAGACCTGGCCCCCGATCGTCGTGCTGGGGGGGATGACTCTGGTGTTTCTGACGCTCGCGGTGCGTCGGTTTAACGTTCGCCTGGCCTGATGCGCTACTCACTCGCCCGAATCGGCTTCATGCTCGAGAAAGAGTTTCGGCAAATCTTCCGCAACCGGTCGATGCTGCCGATCCTGTTTCTGATGCCGGTGATCCAGCTGCTGCTGCTGTCGAACGTGGCGACGTTCGAGCTGAAGTCGATCCGGCTGTGGGTGGCGGTGCAGGACGAGAGCCAGCCCGCGCGCAACCTCGAGCGGCAGCTGACCGCCTCGGGGCACTTTGTGCTGGTGGGGCGCTCGGCCAGCGAGGGCGCGGCCTATGCGGCGCTCGACGGCGATGTGGCCGACCTGGTGGTGCACATCCCCCACGGCTTTGGCGAAGCCGTGCAGGGCCGCACACCCGTCGAGCTGCTGCTGACCGTGAACGCGATCAATGGCGTCAAGGCCGGTCTGGCCCAGCAGTATGCCAGCCAGATCGTGCAGCAGTATGGCGCTCAGCTGCAGCCCAGCGGCCGCAGGGGTGGCCTAGAACTCATCCGCCGCGACTGGTACAACCCCCGCATGGATTTCAAGACCCTCATGGTGCCGGGCATTCTAGTGATGCTAATCACGATGACCTCGCTGTTTCTCGCCTCAATGAACGTGGTGCGTGAGCGCGAGCTAGGCACCATCGAGCAGATCAACGTGACCCCGATCTCGAAGCAGGATTTCTTGATCGGCAAGGTGCTGCCCTTCTGGATCATCTCGCTGTTTAACCTGACCGTGGGCTTGGTGGTGGCGGTTTTCATCTTTCAGGTGCCGCTGGTGGGCAGCCTGGGGGTGATCTACACCTTCGCGGCGGTCTATCTGCTGGCCACGCTGGGCATGGGCACGTTTGTGAGCACGTTTGCCGACACGCAGCAGCAGGCGATGTTTCTGACCTGGTTTTTCACGGTCATTTTCATCATCCTGAGCGGGCTGTTTAGTCCCATCGAGGCGATGCCGGGTTGGGCGCAGGCGCTGACGCGTGCGAACCCGATCGCCTACTTCGTCGAGGTGATGCGCATGGTGATGCTCAAGGGCGCGGGCTTCTATGAGGTGCGCGGGCAGCTGGCGGTGATCGCGGGCTTCGCGGTGGGCTTTAACCTGCTGGCGATGCTGAGCTACGGCAAGCGCTCGGCCTGAGCGCGTTGGCACTGGGGCACCGCCATGAAAAAAGCCCCTGACGGGGCTTTTGCGGAGAGGAAGGGATTCGAATGTGTATATACAATGCTATGATTATAAATACTTTAACCGAATCTCTTTCCTGCAAGTGAAACGGTGGTGAAACGTTGGAAGCATCTCTTCACTTAAGCTGCCTCCACGAAACACGTCAAACGTGCGAAGGCAGCATTCGTCGGCAACGAGGCACATCTTGGTGGGGTAGCTGTGCTCGATGGCTACCTGCGCTGCCACTATCAGTGCTTGGGCTTCGTTGGGACTACATAGCCCAGCATACAAATCGATATCCTTCGTGGGAAAAGGCTCTCTGCATTTCCCTACGATTCTGCTTGCGATGTGTCATTCGGACGGGACCTTTGAGAACACGAATCCAATTCGTCGACCTTCTGAGCAGCTAGGCTAGGCCGCGTGACACTTCTAGTCCAGCACTTTACGCTTCTCTCGAATACGTTGCCTTCGTAATTGAATTGCTGAGGTACACGCCGCTTACAAGCCGACAGGCAACGGCTACAAATCGCTGTACGCGCTAGCCGAGCACTATTCACGCTACCCGTGCTTCATCCGGAGAACAAAACGAGTGCCCTGCGTAGTGGTCGTGTCGAGCGCGATGGTGCCGCCCATCGCCTCGATGAACTCGCGGCTGATCGCCAGCCCTAGGCCCGAGCCCGCCCCCTGCGCGTTGCTGAGCCGCTGATAGCGCTCGAATAGTCGCCCCCGCTGCTCCGGCGGAATGCCCGGCCCCACGTCGCTGACCGTGATCTGCACTTGGCTCGGATGCGTCGAGGTCAGCGCTGCAGCGAGCGTCACCCGCTCACCCGCTGGCGAATAGCGAATGGCGTTGCCGAGCAGGTTGGTGAGCACCCAAGTGAGCTTCTCGGGGTCAGCGCTCACGGTGAGGCCATCGGCGAGCTCGGTGTGCAGCGTCACGCCCTTAGCCGTAGCCTGCGCTTGCACCGCCGCAGTGGCCGCAGCTGCCACATCGCCCAACTGCACGGCACGCACGCGCAGTCCAATGCGGCCGCTCTCGATCTGCGAGAGGTCGAGCAGCTCGCCCACCAGCTTGAGCAGGCGCTGCGTGTCGTCTTGCACGTGCGTCACCAGCTGCAGCTGTTCATCATTGAGCGCCCCTACCTTGGGGTCGTTGAGCAGCTTGAGGCTGAGGTTGATCGAACTCAGAGGGGTCTTGAGTTCGTGGCTAATGGTCGCCATGAAATCGGTTTTTGCGCGGTCGAGCTCGCGATAGGCCGTCACATCGTGCAGGCCCAGCGCATAACCCAGCGGCTGATGCAGGTCATCGTCAGCGTCGGTCGCGCGCAGCACCACCGTCTCGAGAGTATAGCTGAGCGTGCGGCCCTCGATCACCACCTCGATGGGTGCTGCGGCGGGCTCTCGCCCCGGTTCAAACAGTGGCCGCAGCAGCGTGCGCATCAGGTCATTGGTGGCGGCCAGATCGGGGGCATAATGGCCCTGCACCTGCGCCGACCGAAGCCCCAGCGCCGCCTCGGCCTTGGGGTTCAGATAGAGCACACGCCGCTCGGCATCGAGCAGCACCAGCGGCTCACGCATGGCCTGCAGCAGCGCTTCAGTGCGGCGCTGAGCCAGCACGAGTTCTTTGAGCGTGCTGCGCTGATAGTTCACCAACTGGGCCGACATCCGGTTGAACGCCTGCGCCAGCGTGCCAAACTCATCTGCGCGCGTCAGCTCGACCCGCTGCTCAAAGCGCCCGCCCGCGATAGCCGACACCTTCTGCGTAAACTCCTCTATCGGCCCGAGAATAGCCTTGGGGAACGCCAGCAGAAAGCTGATCAGCACCACCAGCGTCAGCACGCCCACCCCCGTCACCAGCTGCGTGTTGCGAATGGCTGTCTGCTCTGCGCGGGCATTTTTCTGCCGCAGCGCCTCTCGGTTCAGCTCGGCGATGCGCTCGACGTCGGCCCGCAAGCTCGTCGCGAGCCCAGGGCTCAGGCCCGCGCGCTTGAGCTGATCGACGTGCATGCGCAACTGGGCGGTGGCGTCAGCCTCGCCGGGCTCGGTGATGTTCGACTCCTGCGCGCGCAGGGCCGCCTCCAGCCGGGCTAGCGGCGAGACCGTATCTACCGCCGCGACACTGGGCGCACGCTCGAGCGCTTGCAGGGAGCGCTCCATCTGCGCCAGATATTCCAATGACCGAAAGTTCTCGCGCAGGATGGCGCGGCTATCACCCGCCAGGTCAAACAGGGCATAGGTGCCGATGGCGGCCGCGCCTGCGGCTAAGAGGCCGAGGCCAATGAGGCCTGCATAGAGGCGGGTGCGCAGATTCATCTGTATCGTGGGTGAGGTGTCAATTCAAAATCAGCAGGTCCAGGTCTTGATCTTCGAGCAGGGCGAGCAGGCGTGACAGGAAGTCGCGCCGCAGCAGCACATCGAGCCAGTTCGGCCGCGCTTTGCCGATCACCAGCACACTATAGCCGTTGGTGCGGGCATAGTCGACGATGGCCTGGGGCACGTCAGTGCCCTTGAGCTGGGCCACTGTGCCGCCGAGTTTCAGCGCAAGTTCAAAGTTCTGAATGAGTTGCCGCTGGTCGGCCAGCGCGATACGGTCAAAGGCGAGCTCGGGCGTCTCGACGAAGGTCACCACCCACTGCGCATCCTGCTCGGCAGCGATGCGTGCCACCTTGCGAATCAAGTGGCGGCCACTGGCGGCGTTGGTGCTGATCGCCACGCACAGCTTCGTGGGCCCCACGCGCTTGCTCTTGGGCAGCGACTGATCGAGGCGGCGCTCGAGGCGGGCGGCCACCTCGCGCAGGGCGAGTTCGCGCAGCTGAGAGAGATTCTCTAAAGTGAAAAAATGCTTGAGTGCCGCCTCGACCTTATCCGGCTGATAGACCTTGCCCTCGCGCAGGCGGGTGATGAGTTCGTCGGCGGGCAGGTCCACCGTAACGATCTCGTCAGCCCGCGCTAGAATGCGGTCGGGCACGCGCTCGGCCACGGCCACCCCCGTGATGCGCTCGACCAGGCCGTGCAGGCTCTCGAGGTGCTGCACGTTGAGCGCGCTGATCACGTTGATGCCGGCGTCGAGCAGGGCCTCGACGTCTTGATAGCGCTTCTCGTGGCGGCTGCCGGGGGCGTTGGTGTGCGCCAGCTCGTCCACCACCACGAGGTCAGGGTGGCGGCGCAGCAGGGCCTCGAGGTCGAGCTCGTCAAAGGCTTTACCCTTGTAGTAGGTCGTGTGTGGCGGTTGCTGTTCGAGTCCCACGAGCTTGGCGGCGGTGTCGGCTCGGCCGTGCGTCTCGACCGCCCCCACCACCACCTGCAGCCCACGTGCGTGCAGGGCGGCCGCCTCTTCGAGCATGCGATAGGTCTTGCCCACGCCTGCGGCCATGCCCAGATAGAGCTTAAACCGCCCCTGGTGCCGCTGACGAATCAGTGACAGGAAGTGTTCGGCCGAGGGGCGGTCAGGCTCTAGCATGGGGCTTAAAATCGCGCCGAGAGGCTCAGCGTGATAAAGTGGTTCAGGTTCGTGCCGTTGCCCGCACGGTCGGCGAACTGATCGCCGTCACTCAGCAGGGTGCGGTGTTCGAGCCGCAAGCGCACATTCGCGGCGGGGCTATAGTCGAGGTTGAGTGAGCCGCCATAGGCCGTGAAGCCCGTCAGCCCAGCCCGCTGCGCTCCGATGATCACACCATTCGGGTCGCTGAAGTATTCTATCCGCGCGCCCAGGGCCCACGTGTCGCTTAGGCTGTAGCGGGCGATGGCGTTCGCGGTGGTCCACACGGCGTTGTCCTCTGCCACCGAGTCGGCATCATACTGCTGCAGGCCGATGTCAAACAGCGCCAGCAGCTCGAGGCGACTCGAGGCCTTCCAATAGGCATAGAGGTCAGAGAAGTAGCGGTTGCTGGCGAATCGGTTTGCCCCAGCAGCGGTGCGTTCGTCGCCCGCATAGGTGCTCCAGTTGATCAGCACGCCCTCTTTCGGCTTGAACTGCAGCTGCGTGCCCAGCGACTTGCTGCCGTTCGTCTCGACGATGTTTTGCCAGCCGTTGAGCACGAATAGGTTCAGCGTCCACTGCTCGCCCAGCACGAAGCCCAGTCGAGCGCCGCTGAGGTAATAGGGCGAGTTCTCGGCCGATAGGCTGCGGGTGTAGGTGAGCTGGTCGAGGCTGATGGCGCCCTCATAGCCATAGGGCGAGGGCAGCACCCCCACGTCGAGCCAGATGTCGCGCGAGGCTGACAGCTTCACACCCACGCTGGTCTCGAATAGGTTGCGCAGGCCCTGCGGCTCGGCGGCATAGTTCGCCTCGAAATAGGTGCCGAAGCCCAGCGCCACCCGGCCCCGCACCCGCGCGCCGGTGTAGACCGCGTCGAGCATGGCCAGGTTCACCGAAAAGGTGTTGTGGGCGTTGCTGTTGTAGTAGAAGGGCTGACGGCTCTGGCTGGCCTCGCGGCGTGCAAAGTCGTAACCGTAGTAGCCGTCGATGAGAAAGTTCAGCGTGAGCTTGTCGGTGGCCTTGGCGCGCAGGCTGTCTTGCCGCAGGTCTTGGGCGTGCGCAGGCTGACTCAGCAGCACGGCCAGCGCCGCGAGCACGAGCGTTAGCAAGGTGATGCGACTGCCGCGCACGGCCTCGACGCGGCCTCGCCGCTGGGCAGTGATCAGTGAGAAGGAGTTCATAGGATTAACGAGAAACGGTGAGCGCGTCGAGCGCTTGGTTGAGTTGTAAGACGTTGATGCGCGTGGGGCCGAATAGACCCAGCAGCGGACCCTCGACGTGCTGCTCGACCAGGGCCTGCACGCGGGCCGGGTCGAGTTTGCGTGCGGCAGCCACCCGCTCCGCCTGGATGCGCGCCCCCTGGGGCGACACGTGCGGGTCGAGGCCGCCGCCTGAAGCTGTGACCATCTCGGCGGGCACATCGGTAGCCTGCAGATAGGGGTGCGCCCCGACGAAGGCCTCGAGGCGAGCCTTGACCTGAGCCAGATAGTCGGCGTTGGTGGGGCCTTTGTTCGAGCCGCCCGTGGCGGCCGCGTTATAGCCCACCGCGCTGGGCCGACCCCAGAAGTAGATCGTGCTGTCGAAGGCTTGGCCCACGTTGGTGAAGCCGACCGTGCGATTGCCCTGCACCAGGGGCTTGCCCGCGGCGAGGTTGGGGGTGAGCACCTCGGCGGGCCACACCACCACGAGCGGATAGACCACACCGAAGAGCAGAATGCACAGGGCCGTGAGGCGGATGTGCTGAAGGAGACGTTGCATAAGAGTCGAAGCGACGATTAAAAGAAGACACGCACGAGCAGGTCGATTAGACCGATGCCCACAAAGGGGACGATGAGCCCGCCCAGGCCGTAGACCAGCAGATTGCGGCTCAGCAGTTGCTCGGCGCCCACGGGGCGATAGGCCACGCCGCGCAGGGCGAGGGGGATCAGCACCGGGATGATTACCGCATTGAAAATGACCGCACTCAGGATGGCCGACTCGGGCGAGTGCAGGCCCATCACATTCAGCGTGGCCAGGCCCGGGATGCTCGCGGCGAAGAGCGCAGGCACGATGGCGAAATACTTCGCCACGTCGTTGGCGATGGAGAATGTCGTGAGCGCGCCGCGCGTGATGAGCAGCTGCTTGCCGATCTCGACCACCTCGATGAGCTTGGTGGGGTCGTTGTCGAGGTCCACGAGGTTGCCGGCCTCTTTGGCGGCTTGGGTGCCGCTGTTCATGGCCACGCCCACGTCGGCCTGAGCCAGTGCAGGGGCGTCGTTCGTGCCGTCGCCCATCATCGCCACGAGTTTGCCACGGCCCTGCTCGGCGCGGATGTAGGCCAGCTTGTCTTCGGGTTTGGCCTCGGCGATATAGTCGTCCACACCGGCCTTCTCGGCGATGTATTTCGCCGTCAGGGGGTTGTCGCCGGTGACCATGACGGTTTTCACCCCCATGCGCCGCAGGCGGGCGAAGCGTTCGGTCATGCCGGGCTTGAGCACGTCTTGCAGCTCGATCACGCCCAGCGGACGCGCATTCTCCGCCAGCACCAGCGGGGTGCCGCCGTGCTCGGCGATGCGGGTGATCTGCGCCTCGGTGACGGCGGGCACAGCATGACCCGCAGCCAGGGCCTGTGCGCGCAGCGCGTCGGTGGCGCCCTTGCGAATGCGCGTGCCGTCGGGCAGGTTCACACCGCTAGCGCGCGTCTCGGCCGTGAAACCCACCAGCTCGGCAGCGGGGGGCAGCTCAGCGCGGTGACCGCCCTGCTGGGCCAGCGCCACGATGCTCTTGCCCTCGGGGGTGAGGTCGGCTAACGAACCCAGCAGCGCCACGCGCGCGAAATCATCGAGCGTAACCCCCGGCGCGGGGTGAAAGGCCGTGGCCTGCCGGTTGCCCAGGGTGATGGTGCCCGTTTTGTCGAGCAGCAGCACATCGACGTCGCCCGCCGTCTCGACGGCGCGGCCGCTTTTGGCGATCAGGCCAGCGCCCAGGGCACGGTCCATCCCCGCGATGCCGATGGCTGACAGTAGGCCCCCGATGGTGGTGGGGATCAGGCACACATAGAGGCTCACCAGCGCGGCCAGCGTCAGCGGCGCCTGCGCATAGTCGGCAAAGGGCTTGAGCGTGACGGTGACGATCAGAAAGACGAGCGTGAAGCTGGCCAGCAGCAGGGTGAGGGCGATCTCGTTGGGTGTTTTCTGTCGCTGCGCACCCTCGACCAGGGCGATCATCCTGTCTAGAAAGCTGTCGCCGGCGGCGGTGGTCACGCGCACCACGATGCGGTCTGACAGCACCTTGGTGCCGCCGGTGACGCCGCTGCGGTCGCCCCCAGCCTCGCGGATGACGGGCGCCGACTCACCGGTGATCGCCGACTCGTCGATGGTGGCGATGCCCTCGACGATCTCGCCGTCTTGCGCGATCAGCTCGCCCGCCTCACACACGAATTGGTCGCCCACCTTGAGCTCAGCGCTCGACAGCATACGGGTGCGGCCGTCGGGCTGCAGCAGGCGGGCAGGCGTCTGGCTGCGGGTGCGGCGCAGGCTCTCAGCCTGTGCACGCCCTCGCGCCTCGGCGATACCCTCGGCGAAGTTGGCAAAGACCAGCGTCAGCAGCAGCAGCAGCGCGATGCTCAGGTTATAGCCCAGGCTGCCCTGAGCGGCCTGCGCGTCGGCGGCCACCCAGACGGTCACGCCCAGCATGAGCAGCGTGCCCAGCCATACGGTGAACATCACTGGGTTGCGCACAGCCTGGCGCGGGTCGAGCTTGACCAGCGAGGCCCGCAGCGCCACGCGCACGAGGCTGCGGTCAAACAGAGCAAGCGGTTGTCGTTTCATACGCTTAAGAGAGTTGTTCGGCGATGGGGCCTAGGGCCAGGGCTGGGAAGAAGGCCAGCGCCGACAGAATGAGGATGACGAAGAAGAGCAGCACCGCGAAGGCCCAGCTGTCGAGGCGCAGCGTGCCCGCGCCCGCGGGCACCTCGGGCTTGGCGGCCAGCATCCCGGCGATGGCCACCGGCCCGATGATGGGCAGGAAGCGCGCCAGCCACATGACAATGCCCGTGGCGATGTTCCAAAAGGGCGTGTTGTCGCCCAGGCCCTCAAAGCCCGAGCCGTTGTTCGCACTCGACGACGTAAACTCGTAGAGCATCTCGCTGAAGCCGTGGAAGCCGGGATTGTTCAGCCAGCTGCGGTCTTCGGTGGCCTGCAGGTGGGCGGCGATGGCCGTGCCGGCCAGAATCAGCAGCGGGTGCAGCAGGAATACGAGCGCAGCCACCTTGACTTCGCGCGGCTGCAGCTTCTTGCCCAGCAGCTCGGGCGTGCGGCCCACCATCAGCCCGGCGATGAACACGCCCAGCACTAAAAACACGTAGAAGTTCAACAGGCCCACCCCCACCCCGCCGAAGAGCGCGTTGATGCCCATGTCGAGCAGCAGGATGCCGCCGGTGAGCGGCATGAGCGAGTCGTGCATGCCGTTGACCGAGCCGTTTGAGGTGCTGGTGGTGGCCACGGCCCAGAGGGCGGTGGCGGCAGGGCCGAGGCGCTGCTCTTTGCCCTCCATCGCGCCGACGGGCTGCGTCACGCCGAGCTCGGCGATGGCGGGGCTGCCCGCCGTCTCGAGCGCCACCGCGCCCACCAGCAGGCCGAGAAACATCGCCCCCATCACACCCATGATCATCAGCGCCAGCCGTCGCCGCTCGAGGTAGTGCCCCAGCGCAAACACCAGCGCCACAGGGATGATCAGAATGGCCACCGTCTCGGCCACATTCGAGAGGTAGGTGGGGTTCTCGAGTGGGTGGGTGCTGTTCGGCCCGAAGTAGCCGCCGCCGTTGGTGCCCAGCTGTTTGATCGCCACCATCGGGGCCACCGGCCCGCGCGCGACGGCCACGCTGTCGCCCTCGAGCGTCACCACCGATTCGGCGCCGGCCAGCGTGGCGGGGCTGCCCTGCGTGAGCAGCACCAGCGACAGCACCAGGCTCAGCGGCAGCAGCACCCGCGTGGCCGAGCGCACGAAGTAGTGGTAGAAGTTGCCCAGCTCGGTGCCCTGCCGGGTGGCGATGGCGCGGAAGACCACCGCCAGCGCAGCCATGCCGGTAGCGGCGCTCACAAACTGCAAGAAGCAGAACACCAGCAGCTGGGTGAAATAGCTCGCGCCGGTCTCACCGGAGTAGTGCTGCAGGTTGGTGTTCGTGACGAACGATACGGCCGTGTTGAACGCCAGCGTGGGCTCCATGCCCGCGATGCCGTCGGGGTTCCACGGCAGGGCGCCCTGTAGCAGCAGCACGCCAAAGGCCCACGCGAAAAAGACCGCGTTCAAGCCAAGCAGCGCGCGTAGGTGCTGCTGCCAGGTCATCGGGCGCGTGGGGTCGATGCCCGACAGGCGGAAGAGCATACGCTCGACAGGCTGGAAAAAATCCAACCACGTGGGCTGATCGCGATAGGTGCGCGCGATGTGGCGCCCCAGCGGAATCGCCAGAAGCACGATGAGCACGAGAGTGAGCAGCACCCCCAACAGTTCAGTCAACATGGCTTAGAATTTCTCGGGGTGAATCAGGGCATAGAGCAGATAGATGCCCACGCCCAGGCAGAGGATGAGAAGCAGCATGGTCGGTGGGGTCAGTCAGTGAGTCGGTCGACGAAGCGAACGGCCCCCCAGCACAGCGCATAGAGCGCGGCGCTGAGCAGCAGGAGCAAGAGTGTGAGCATACCCTAGCCCTCACACAGCCCGGGCCAGCTGCGCCAGCCCGTGCGAGGGATCCATCTAATTCACTATTAATCAGGCACTTGAGCCGCGCGCCACACGTGGCGTGCGCGCGTCGAATGGTCCCACGCTATCGGTTTGATAGGCGGCGTGCTATCAGAATGAGAGGCTGAATGACTGGCACACTCAGTGCAGGCCGTAGCGCTCGAGGCGGCGATAGAGTGTGGCCACGCCGATGCCGAGCAGACGCGCGGCGCGCGCGCGGTTGCCACCTGTCTGCTGCAGGGCGCGCGCGATCTGGGCGCGCTCGGCGGTGTCGAGGCTCAGGTCGGTGGGGTCGGCGCCGCTCGCGTGCTGAGGCGTCGGCGGCGTGAGCTCGAGGGGCAGGTCGTTCGCCTCGATGGGGTTACCGCCCAGGATGACCGCACGCTCGATGGCGTTGCGCAGCTCGCGCAGGTTGCCGGGCCAGGGATACGCGGCGAGGTGAGCCAAAGCGTCGGCGCTGATGGTGGGCGTGGCCCGGCGTAGCTTCGCCGCCGCCTGCTCGGCAAAGCGCTGGACGAGCACCGGAATGTCTTCGGCGCGCGCGCGCAGCGGCGGCAGCTGCAGCGTGACCACGGCCAGGCGATAATACAGATCGGCCCGGAAGCGCTGCGCCTCGATGGCCTGCCGCAGGTCGCGGTGGGTGGCGGCAATGACGCGCAGGTTCACCTGGGTGGGGCGGGTGTCGCCCAGCTTGACGAAGGCCTGCGCGTCGAGCGCGCGCAGCAGTTTGGCCTGCAGCTCGAGGGGCAGGTCGCCGATCTCGTCGAGCAGCAGCGTGCCCCCGTCGGCCGCCTCAAACAGGCCCTGCTTGTCGCCCAGCGCACCCGTGAAGGCCCCTTTGCGATAGCCAAAGAGTTCGCTCTCGATCAGCTCGTGGGGGATCGCCGCACAGTTCACCGCCACAAAGGGCCGCGCCGCGCGCGCACTCGCGCTGTGGATCGCCTGCGCCATCAGCTCTTTGCCCACGCCGGTCTCGCCCTGCAGCAGCACCGAGGCCTCGGTGACTGCCACCCGTCGCGCCTCGGCCACCACCCGCTGCATCGCCGCGCTCGCCGCTACCAGGTGCTCAAAGGTGACGAGCGAGCGCTCGCCCCGCTCGAGCTCGGCCACGCGGCGGCGCAGCTGCGCTTTCTCTACCGCGCTGGCCACGGTGGCCACGATCTGATCGTCGCTGTCGCCCTTGACGAGGTAGTCGAAGGCGCCCATTTTCATCGCGCGCACGCCGTCGGCCACCGTGCCATAGGCCGTCACCACCACCACCTCGGTCAGTGGGTGCTGCGCCCGCAGCTCGGGCACCCACTCGAGGCCCGAGCCGTCGGGCAGGCGCACGTCGGTCAGCACGAGGTGCACTGGCTGCTGCCGCAGGCGCTCGCGCCCCTCAGCCCGCGTGGCAGCCGTCAGCACGCGATAGCCCTCGAGGCTCAGGATGCGCGCATACAGCTCGCGCAGGCGCGGCTCGTCGTCGACCACCAGCACGGTGGGCGCCTCGGCAGTAGGCTTTGACACGCCGCGAAACTACGCCCACTCAGCCCTTGCGGCGAGGCTTGGCTGGCGCAGGACGCGGGGTGGCGCTCGCCACCGTCGCGCCCCCCTCGGCCACGCGGCGGTGGTTTGCGTAAAGGTGGGGGTGCTGCTACTCGGCCAGTCGCAGCCCTCGTTTTAGGTTATACGTTATACCCATAACCACTCGCCCTGCCTGCTGGGGATGGGCAAAGCTCTGCTGTGAGACGGGCAGCTGAACGCTAGCGCTTAACTGCAATTGACGCCAGAATACATCTACCCCCACTCCACCTAACAATGCACGCATACGGTGCTCATCTAGCGACTCAGCTTGAAAGCGCAAGCCTTCGCTTGATTCGCCATAGCATTGAAGCTGGGGTACCACGCTGAGCTTGTCGCTCAATTCAAAACGTCGTCCGATCATGAGGTTGGTTGTCCATCCAGGTGCATAGCTTTCGCGGTAGTAATTCCACCCGCTGAACTTACCCAGAGCATTCACGGCGCCCACCCAAGCCCCTCGGCTCAGTTGGTAGGTGGCATAGACGATGCCCTCGGTCATACCATTGCCCGCCTGCAACAGTAGATCAATGCGACGGCCGTCGTCGCCGGAGGCATAGTAATGGCCGGTCGGTAGTTTGAGCCCACCGCCTACGATCAACCGATGCCGCCACTTACCAAATGACTTGGGCACGACCAGGTGATAGCCTGCGAGCAGCGTGATATCGCCAAGGCCAGAGACTTGGGTGCGGTCGCCGTCGGTGAGGGCATCGTTCATCACCCACGGAACAATAGCGGAGAGTTCTACACGGTCGAACGCAAACCACCGCGCTCGCAGCTCGACCACGCGAAAGATCTCATAGTCACGCGGGCTCAGGCTGTGCTGAGCCGCACCGCCCAGATGGCTGTGGCTGCTGCCACTCGCCGCCTGCCGGAAAAGGCCGGTGCCGAAATAGCTCGCATCGGCTGGAAACAAGTAGGCCGAATGCCCGGCAGACGAATAGCCATTGAACGCCCGGTAGCGGTGGAAGATGCCGATACTCGACTGATTGTCATAGGGCAGTATGCCCATGAAGGTGCCGCAGATGTCGCAGGCAGATGCGGCAACTGGTAGTAGCAGCAGAGCGGACAGCAACAGCCGGGTCATGGGCGGTGGGCGGGGTTATCTAGAAATCGGCGATCGGTCAGTGCCCGCAGGAAGGCAAGCAGGTCGGCCCGCTCTTGCGAGGTGAGGCTAAACGGGCGAACGAAGGGCGCCTGATTGGGATGCCCCCGCCCCCCACTCTCATAGTGGGCGCTCACGGCCTCGAGGCTAGCCAGGCTGCCATCGTGCATATAGGGCGCCGTCAGCTCGACGTTTCGCAGGCTCGGCACCTTGAACCGGCCGACGTCTTCGTTGCGCTGGGTGATGCGGGCACGGCCTTCGTCGGCATAGTTCAGATAAAGCCCGTTGTTTTGAAAGGTAAAGTCGCTGGTCAGATTGCCGCCGTGGCAGTGGAAGCACTCGGCCTTTTCGCCGAAGAAAAGATCCATGCCGCGTCGGGCTGACGCGCTGAGCGCACCAGGGTCGCGCCCGGTGATGAATCGGTCATAGGGTGCATCTGCGCTGATGAGCGAGCGCTCAAAGGCAGCTATGGCCCGCGTGAAACTGTAAGCATCGGGCGTTCGCCCATAGGCTTGTTGAAACTGACTGACGTAGCTCGGGTCAGCAGCTACCGTGGCGATCGCATTCGCCAGGGTGTTGTCCATTTCGAGTGGGTTTTCGATCGGTGCGATCACCTGCAGCTCGAGGCTGGGCACGCCACCGTCCCAAAACTGCGAGGTGCTCCAGGCGGCGTTGGCGAGTGTGGGCGAGTTGCGCGGCACCACGCGCCCATCGATGCCGACGCTGAGGGCACGGCCGTCGGTGAACGCGAGCTCAGGCTTGTGGCACGAGGCACAACTGACCGACCCATCGCGCGAGAGGCGTGGGTCAAAAAACAGCCGCTTACCCAGCGCAATGCGTGCCTCGGTCGGCACGAGGTCGTCGCTCAGCCGTAGGGGCGGAAAGTGTTCGGGCCAGACTACTCCTTCGGTAGGGGCTGGCTCAGGGGCAGGCGGGTCGGGATAGCAGCCGAACATCACAGCCACCAGGGCCAGCACGACGATCGCATACCGCAGTAGAATGCTTTTATGCATTGAGAATAGCGTTGGGGCTCTGCATGAGCGGCACTCGGCATATGCCGAGCGCCGCCTGCAGATGGCAGTAGTTAATTGCCGACGCTGATAGCAGTCGTGCTATTGGTGGCGATGGTTTGCGCCATCGCTGCTTTGCTCATCGTGGCCGGTGCCACCACCGTGCCGCCGAACGAATGCGTATCCCAGTCGCGCTTGAGGTTAAGCCCGGTGAAGAAGGTGCTCACATCTACGCGCAGCGGAATCACGTTTTCGCCCCGCTGTAGGCTGAGGCTGATCGGCACCGTGCGGGTGCGCTGATTGCCGTTGGCGCCCACGTGTGCCACCAGCGGGCGCACGAGGCCACTAGCAGCCCCGGCTGCCGTGAGTGCACCGCCGCTGTTACCCGCGGTAGTGTCCACAAAGCCCTCAAAGCGCTGGAAGATGTAGCCCGAGCTCCAGCTCCAGAACATGCCCGCACCGCCGGCCGCCGGCACAATCGTCTGATTGAGCGGGTGGCCCGTTGGGAAGCTGTTGGGGTTTTTCGCATCAGCTCCGGCTTGGGTGTTCTGCGCCACGGGCAGCCCGATGGTGAACGTGAGCGCGGTATAGTTGCCCTCGGGCACCGTCTCGAGTGCATAGCGCATGTTTGGCGCATCGGCCTGCATCCGATAGAGCACATAGCTGTTGGTCAGGCGCACCGTGTCGCCGGGGGCACGTGTAAGCTTAAAATCAGAGAGCAACAGCTGAAACTGACGCAAGCGAACGCGCGCGTTGGTGCTGCCTAAGGTGAGCGTGGTTGTGGTGTCGACAGCGCTCGTGCCGCTGCGCGCACTGATGCTGAGGCTGACAGGCTGTGGCCCAATCGGCTCGGATGCCTCGTCTGATTGGCAGGAGGTGAGCACCGCCGCAGCTAGCGCTAGGCTAAAAACAATGGGAAAACGGTTCATCAGGTAGATGAAAGAATGAGAGAATGAAAGGAGAAACTGTGCGACGATGACGCCCCTCGCACGCGGCGGCTCACGCTAGGGCAACACAGGCCCCACGATCGAAAAACAACGACCGAGCTTGAGCTGGCTAGGCCGCGCTCGGCGGATGCCAAACGGCCCCCGAATGCCCTGGGTGAACTGCGGGCGCGCGCTCGATGCTGAACATGATGACAGGCCGCAAGGGAGCGGGCAGTGGCAGACGCGCCTGGGGCGCAAGGAACTCAACCAGCTTTTGCACCACAGGTGGCTGCCCACTGGCTGGTGCCTCGGCATCAGCCTGCTTGAGCTTCTGCATCAGAATGCACTTGCCGCCGCACTGCAGCTGCGGCTGAAAACGGTTTTCGCAACGGTTAGCCGCGATCCAATCGCGGCGCAGCTGCCAAGCCCACACCGTCACCTGCGAACCAAATGTCACACTACATATGCCTCCCAGCAGAAATACTGCGATCAGCCGATGCATGTGTGATGGTATAGACACTACTGCAAATGTAACAGTTGGAGGTAAAAACTCGACGACGACTGCTAAAAAACAGTCCGCCCGGCCAAGGGCCGGGCAGACACTCCCCTACTGTGCGGTCACAGCAGATCGTTGGGCGGGCGACTAGATCGGCACCACCACGCGGAAGCTCACGTTCAGCCCGGGGTTAAAGATGCCCCGGCGGCCGGTCGCGTTGTTCGTGTCGGCATAGCGCAGGCGCGAGAGGTGGTTCTGATAGATCGCGTCGGTCAGGTTCTGCCCGATCAGGATCACGCTCAGGCGCGGCTTACCCTTGGCGTCGGCCAGGGTCAGGCCCGCCGAGGCGCCCAGCAGGCCATAGGCCGGCGCGCTCAGCTCGGTGCCCGCCGCAGCCAAGAACTCATCCTGCTCGAAGAATTGATCGTAGTTCGCCGACACGAACCACGACTGCACGCGGCCCGTCGCGCGCCGGCGCTCATAGCGCAGCTCGGTGCGCAGGCGCGGCGCCGGCTAGCCGGGTGAATCACACAGTGCACCCGTGGCTTGAGTTCGTGCCCGATGGCGTTCAGCAGGCTGCTCAGCGCGGGGTAAAGGCTGGTCTCGGCCGTGCCGAGGCCAGCGGTGGCGCGCAGGGCGGCCAGATAGGCCGTGAGCAGTGGGGCGGGCATGGGCGTTTGGGCCCGAAACTACGATGCCAAGCCCGCCGCCTGAGGCAGCTAGGGCTAGGAAAATGCCAGGATACGGCCCCGATCAAGTGCGCGATTCGTCCCAGATTCGGCACGTATCTGACATGGATGCCTCGAATGACCCCGCAGAGGTAAAGAACGAGCGTCCATTCCCGCACTCTATCCACTCCACGTAAGTATGCGGCCCGCGCCGCTCGTTTGAACGGCCAGCGCCGCTCAGGTTTGCGGCCTGCGCCGCTCGGATGTGCGGCCTGCGCCGCTCGGGCGTGCGGCGTGCGCCGCTCGGGTGGGCGGCCTGCGCC
>VYMD01000072.1_pt1 | contig 31460 bp, 26 predicted proteins | sample 5115311 | NCBI WGS metagenome assembly VYMD01 (sample SAMN12291779, study PRJNA351875) | freshwater metagenome | isolation source: freshwater lake | place: USA: Michigan, Wintergreen Lake | collected 2013-08-08
AGGCGGCGGGCCCCGCCACCCGCGTCAGCCCCGCCACCCTCGCCGAGCTCGCCCCCCACTTTACCCCGCTTGTCGCTGCTGGCGGACTCGTGGAGACCCCGGACCAGCGCCTGCTGCTCATCCACCGCCTTGGCCACTGGGACCTGCCCAAGGGCAAGGTCGAACCCGGTGAGGGCCTCGAGGCCGCCGCTCGCCGCGAGATCAGCGAAGAGACCGGCCTAGCCGATCTGCGCCTCGAGGGCGAGGTGGGCCTGACCTATCACGTGTATGAACACAAGGGCCAGTGGGTGCTCAAGACCACGCACTGGTACCGCTATACTGCCACGGGCTCGCTCGACCTCACACTGCAGGTCGATGAGCAGATCGACGACGCCGAGTGGGTGCCCCGCGCACTGGCGCTGCTGCGCCAGCCGATGTATGCGTCGATCAGGGCGCTGCTGGCGCGCTAGCTCGTCGCGCCGAGCCGGTCGGCATAGATCTCGGCCATGATCGCGTCGGGCACGAGCCCATCGAGATTGCCCTTGAAGCGGATCACCTCGCGCACGAGCGTCGATGAGATGTGGTGCGTGGCGGGCGTGGCGATGAGATAGACCGTGTCTACCTCGGGGCTGAGGTGCTGGTTGAGCAGGTCGATGTTCTTCTCGTATTCGAAGTCGGGCGCTGAGCGCAGGCCACGCAGCAGATAGCGTGCGCCGATCTGCCGGGCATAGTTCACCGTCAGCCCGGTGAAGGTCTCGACCGACACACGCGGCTCGTTTTTGAAATGCAGGCCAATCCAGCGCACGCGCTGCTCGAGCGTGAACATGGTTTGCTTCTGGCTGTTGATGCCCACACCGATCACCACGCGGTCAAAGAGTGCCAAGGCCCGCTCGATGATCTCGGTGTGGCCATAGGTGATGGGGTCAAACGTGCCTGGAAAGAGCGCGACGCGTGGCGACATGGGGTGGTGAATGGGTTGGCAGACGGAGGCGGTAAAGGAAGCGAAAGTGCCGACGAAAGAAAAGCGGCGCGAGTTTGCCCGCGCCGCTGCTTCAGATTTCTAGGTTCCCTTAGACCAGGGTCATCCAACTGTGGGTGTCGGGCGCAGCGCCATAGCGTATGGCGTCGAGGCGCTCGAGAATGCGCGGGGCAATCTGCCAGCCCGCCACATCGGGCAGATTGATCTCGTCGTCGCGGTGGCGAATGGCCTTGATGGGGGCGATGGTGGCTGCCGTGCCACTGCCGAAAGCCTCGTGCAGCCGACCCGACTTCGCCGCGGTGAAGATCTCGTCGATGCCCACCTCGCGCACCTCGACCTTGAGGCCCATCTCGCGGGCTAGGGTCAGCACGCTGTCGCGCGTTACCCCCTCTAGAATTGTGCCCCGCTGTGTAGGCGGCGTGATCAGCACCCCATCGATCACCACGAACGCATTCATCGTGCTGAACTCCTCGAGATACCGGCGCTCTTTGGCGTCGAGCCACACCACCACGTCATAGCCCTTGGCCTTGGCGCGCTGGCCGCCCAGCATCGACAGGGCATAGTTGCCGGCGCACTTGGCCGAGCCCACACCGCCCTCGACGGCGCGCACCATTTCTTCTTCGGCCAGGGCCTTGATGGGCTTGGGGTAATACTTGTTTGCTGGCGAGGTCATCACGGCAAAGCGATAGCCCTGCGAGGGGCGCACGCCCACCACCTCGTCGGTGGCATAGAGCAGCGGGCGCAGATAGAGCGCCGCGCCGTCGCCCTGCGGCACCCACTCGAGGTCGGTGCGGACGAGTTCGGTCAGCGCCGTGGTGAACAGCGCCTCGGGCACCACTGCCATACACAGCCGCTCGGCCGTGCGCTTCATGCGGGCCCAGTGGTCTTTGACACGAAAGATGCGCACACGGCCATCGACCCCGCGGAAAGCCTTCATGCCCTCAAAAATGCTCTGGCCGTAGTGCAGGGCCGAGAAGGCCGGACCGTGCAGCACGGGGCCATAGGGCTCGATGCGGCCTTGCTCCCAATTCGTGCCCTCGCAGTCGGCGATGAACACGTGGTCGGCCAGCACAGCGCCGAAGCTGACCTGCGTCAGGTCAACCTCGCTGAGGCGCGAGCGGGTGACCCGGGTGATGGGCAGCGTGGCCGGGGGGGTGGGGGTCATAACCATGGGGAAAGTGGTTAGGGTTTGCAAATGGCGTCAATCGGTAGAGGCGGCGTCGGTTCGGTTGTGGCGGCGATTACTCGGCTGAGACGATCTCGATCTCGAAAATCAGCGTGCTGTTGGGCGGGATCACCGCGCCCGCGCCACGCTCGCCATAGGCAAGGCCTGGCGGAATGCGCAGGCGGCCGCGGCTGCCGACCGGGAAGAGCTGAATGCCCTCGTCCCAGCCCGCAATCACCTGGCGCTGGCCAAGCGTGAAGCTGATGGGCTGGCCTCTGTCAAACGAGCTGTCGAACTGACGACCGTCGAGCAGCGTGCCGCGGTAGTGCACGGTCACCTTCTTGCCGGCTTCGGGCAGCTTGCCCGTGCCTTTCTTGATGATTTTATACTCTAGGCCTGAGGCCGTGGTGCTGAAGCCCATGGTGGCACTGGCCGAGTCCCAGGCCACAAGCGCGCGGCTGATGAAAAGGGCGTCGTCGGCCTTGAGTGATTTGTTGGCGCGCACGATGGCGAGCAGGTCGGCCAGGTTGCGGCCGGCGGGCATGGGCAGCGTGACGGGCTTTTTCTTCGCCGCGACGATGTAGCTAAAGCTGTTCTCGGTTTTGAGGTCAAAGCTGGCCGACTTGCCAGTCAGCTCGGGCGTTGTGAACGTGTAGGTGGTAGGAGCCGCGGCGGGTGGGGCGGTCTGCGCGTAGGCGCTCAGGCTGAGCAGAACAAACGATAGAACAACGACGAATCGAAACATAGCAGCAGTCGAATGCAAAGGGAACGGACGTACGGGCGATTTGGTACCGAGCGCGCCGAATCCCGTCGTCCATCGGAAGGGGGGCCGAGGCCCCAGCGGTCGGTGGCATAAAGGTAGGGATTTCGCCTCGCCGCTATCGTTTGCGCCGGAAATCTGAACGGCGCTGCGACCGCTCGGTCACACGCTAAGCGGGTGATTTTTGGCATCTTGGCGGTGTTAAGCGGCGGCGAGGTCTGCGCTGCCTTTTCCACACCGCTCCTGTTCATCGCCTGAATGCCAGCACCCGACCCCAAGCTGTGGAGCGAGCTGCTCGCCGCCCTGCGACGCGCCCGCGGGCAGAACGCTTTGCGCGGCCACGTGGTGGCGCAGCCCGATCAAGGCCGCGTGCTCGTCGAGGTGCCGCCACGCGGTGCGGCCGCCGCCCCGCTGTGGATCGTCGTGTCGGTGGGGCCCTATGCGGCCACGGTGGTGGCGCAGCTGCCCGACCGGCGGCGCCTGGCACTGACCGACTATCCAGCGATGGTTGGCTTTGTTGCGGCGGTGGCTGAGGCCGCGCGTGCAGGCCGCCCCTACAGCCGCACCAACGATACCAGCACCGACTACAAGCCCGGCTTCCGCGCCACGCCGCCCCGCTAGAGCTGATTCAAAATCGGCCCCTCGACATCCGCTATGCCAAAAAGCTGCGTTACTTCGTTCTCTACACGCATGCTTTCGACGCCCCCTCTGCTGCGCCCAGTCCTGCTGGTGGTGCTGCTGGTGCTCAGCGCCAGCTTCGGCCTTCGGGCTCAGCAGCCTATCGTGCCCGTGGGCAAGAACCTCGTCGGTCCGCTCAAGCCCATCGGCAACCGCTGGTACTACCTAGCGGCCCCGCACGCCCAGGTACATTTCTATGACAAGAACAAAGAGCTGGCCGAGCTCACCGCCCGCTATGTCGAGGATGCTTATGTGGAGTTTCGGCGGCTGATCGACCTGCGCACCGAGAGCCGCTTTCAGGTCTATGTGTTCGCCTCGCCCGTGGATTACCTCTACGCGCAGATGAACCAGTACAACTATCAGACGGCTGATTTCAACATCAACCGCTTTCAGGTGTACTTCGACGGCAGTCAGCGCGACTTCTATCGGCAGGTGCGCATGCGCACGGCTGACGCCATCGTGCGCGAGCTCTTCTACGGCGGCAATCTCGGCGCCAACTTCGCCAGCCGCACGCTGCTTTTCGTGCCCGACTGGTTCTCCAACGGGCTGATGCGCTACCTCGGCGAGGGTTGGAACGCGCCCGACGAGGCCTTCATGCGCGGCCTGTCAAAAGAAGACGAGCGCTACTTCAGCGAGGCCATCAGCACGCGCTATCACCCCGACCAGTCGGTGCTGCACAAGTCGTTTTGGTACTTCCTCGAGCGCACTTATGGCCGTCGCCGCCTGGGTGAGGTAATCTATATGACCCGCCTGACGCGCAGCGTCGAGAGCGGCTTCGCGACGGTACTCGGCGCCTCGTCGGCGGCGCTGACGATCCGCTGGATCGAGTGGGTGCGCACGGAGTTTCCGACCGAGCGCGTGCCCGTCACGCTGGGGGCGCGGCCGCGCCTGCCCATCGGCCCGAACGAACGCCTGGTGGCCGCGGCGCTCAGCCCGGCCAAGACCCAGCACGCCGTGCTGCGCGAGAAAGGTGGCGTGACCGAGCTGCTGCTCGTGAGCTATCCCGGTGGAGCGGTGCGCAGCACGGGCATCCGCTTTGGCAAGTTGACCGACCTGCGTGACCCGCGCCATGTGCGCCTGCCCTTAGCCTGGAGCCCCGACGGCAGTCGCCTCGTCACCGCCGGTCCCCGCCAGGGCCAGCTCGACATCGTGTTCTACGACGTGGTGAACCGCCGCACCGAGCGTCTCGATGTGGGCGGCAAGGTGCAGTGGATCTCAGGCGTGGCCTTTAGCCCCGATGGCAAACGCGTGGCGGTGTCGGCGGCGGTGGATGGCAAAAGCGACCTCTATATGCTGCCCGTGGGCGGCGAGCAGCTGACGCAGCTCACGGCCACGCCCTATGATGAGTTGTGGCCGGTGTGGGCGGCCGACGGCAAGCGCCTCTATTACATCAGCAACGGGGGCGACTCGCTCGGCGCCCGCGCCAGAGTGGATTATGCCCTGACCCGCGGCGAGGGCGACATCTTTGCCCTGAACTATCCGGTGGCGGGGCAGCGACCACAGCGGCTCACCTTCACGCCCTTTGCCCACGAGTGGAACCTGCAGTTGGTGGGCAATCGTCTGCTGTTCATCACAGACGAAAACGGCCTACCCAACCTAGCCGCGCTCGACGTGGGCGGCAACAACGCCGAGGTGAGCTATCTGACCAACTTCAACACGGGCGTCGAGGCCTTCACAGTGGTGGAGGGCGAGCTGGCCGTGGTCTCGCCGCTCGACAGCCGCCAGCGCCTGTTTCAGTTCGCAAACTTCAACCTCGGCGCCAGCCTCGAGGTGGAGAAGACCGACTTTGCGCGGCAGCGGCAGCAGCGCTACCTGGCCGAGCTCGTGGCGCGTGCGCGCGAACTCGAGGCCCGCGCGGCGCGTGATTCGGCGCGAGCTGACACTCTGCGAGCCGATTCGGTGCAGGCGCAGCGGCAGCAGCCTCGGCGTCGGCAGCGCTTCTACGTGTTTGACGAGAGGCCAGACACGACGTTTAAGAACCGGCAGGCCACGGCCGCTAGCCGCCTGTTGCAGCGCCTGCGCACGCGGCCCACGGCCCCCGCGCCCTTTGACATCAATAAGGTGGCGGTGAGCAAGCTGCGCCGACCGGTCTTTGGTCTCGACCTGCGCAGCCTCGGTACCGAGTTTCGCCTCGATCCTTTCTTCCGAGAGAATCTAAATGTCGAGGCCGAGCTGACCGACCCCCAGCTGCACCATCGCTTCGTGGCAGGCCTCGGCGCGTTCTTCGACTTCGCCAGCACCGACATGTATCTGAACTATCAGTTCATGAAATATCGGCCGGTGCTCGAGGTGCGGGCGCGCAAGTGGGTGCGCTATGTGGACCAGTTTGCGCTCACGACGAGCCAGGGGCAGTCGGCGCAGCAGATCACGCGCTATACGGCGCTGACGGGCGCGATCGGGTTGAGCTACCCGATCAACCGCTTCCACCGCATCGGTGCCGAGGTGGAGTATCTGAACATCAACCGCCGCTCGGTGGGCCAAGAGTTAGCCGATTTCTCGGGTGTGCGCGACCTCGTCGGCCTGCGCCTCAACTACCGCTTCGACAACGTCTATCGCATCGGGCGTTACCCTTACCGCGGTTTCAATGTGGCGGTGCGGGCCGAGACCTTTTTCTCGCGCGACAGGGGCACCTATGATTACACGCACTATGGCCTAGACGCCCGGCACTACTGGCCCGTGCTGGGCGGGGTGGTGCTGGCCACGCGCCTGACGGCGGGCTTCTCGCCGGGTGACGCTCGCTTCAGACAGTTGTTTATGATCGGGGGCGTCGAGGACTATGTCATGGTGCAGTTCAACAACCGCATCGAGGTGCCGGTGCTGGCGCAAACCATCGACGGGCAGCAAGTGGTGTCACAGCCCGAAGCGTTCTATTTCACGCAGATGGTGGCGGCGCCGGTGCGCGGCTTCTCGGTAAACAGCCGCAACGGCTCGAATTATTCGGGCCTCTCGACCGAACTGAGGGTGCCGCTGGCCCGCCTCTTTAGCAACACGCTGCCCACGCGGTATCAGTATCAGCTGCAGCTCGTGTTCTTCTACGACGCCGCGATGGCCTGGAACAGCGGCAACCCCTTTAGCATTCGCAACCCCATCGAGTCGCAGGTGATTCCGGCCGACCCGTTCACGGTCACGCTGCGTACGTTCAAGACGGCCTACATCCAGGGCTTCGGCGGGGGTCTGCGGGCCCAGCTGCTGGGCTTCTTGGCGCGGGTGGACGTGGCCTGGGGCATCGACGATGGCGCCGTGCTGCAGCCACGCCTGCAGGTGTCGATCGGCAAAGACTTCTAAACGGACTACTGTTTCGGCTTCGGCGCCTCAACGCGGGGCACGTTCTGTCCGGGCTGGCTGGGGCGCAGCACGATGCTGACCGAGTTCACGCAGTAACGCAGGCCGGTGGGCTCGGGTCCGTCGTTGAATACGTGGCCGAGGTGGCCGCCGCAGCGTTTGCACAGAATCTCGTCGCGCACCATGCCGTGGCTGCGATCGACCTGCGTGACGACGGTGGGCAGCGAGGCGTAGAAGCTGGGCCAGCCGCAGTGGCTGTCAAACTTGGTCGTGCTCTCGAACAGGGCAGCATCGCAGGCGCGGCAGTGGTAGGTGCCGCCGGTTTTGGTGTCGAGGTATTCACCGGTCCAGGGGCGCTCTGTGCCTTTTTCGCGCAGGATGTGGTATTCCATGGGCGAGAGGCGGGCTTTCCATTCGGCCTCGGTCAGGCGCACAGCGCCGGGCGCGTCGGGGGTAGACATGGCTTTTTTGGGGCTAGGGGCTTTGGGGGCAGGGGTTTGGCCGCGCGCGGCGAGGGCGCAGAGCAGGCTGGTCAGCAGCAGAAGTGAGCGCATCATGGGATATGAACGCAGGGACGGGGCGGCTAGTTTAGCCCGCGGGCGGGGCGTCGGCCACCCGACACGACCGATTCGCAGGCCCGAGGCGTTAAGCTTGTAACCCAAACGCCCGAGTATGTCTGTTTTGTTCGATTCCTTCGCCGAGTGGTCTGCCCACGTGCAGCAGACCGGCGAGCCGCTGTGGCAGCCCGTGCTCGACTATGAGGTGCAGCAGAAGGGGCGCAGCGAGGCCGAGATCTGGGCCGGCATCGCCACGGCCTATGCCGTGATGAAAGACGCCATCGACACGGGCCTGACGCGCGACATGACGAGCCTGTCGGGCATGATCAACAACGGCGCCAAGAAGGTGCGCGACGCGCCGGTGTCGGTGCTGGGGCCGAGCTTCCAGCAACTGCTCTACCGCACGCTGGCGGCCAAAGAGGTGAACTCGTGCATGGGGCGCATCGTGGCGGCGCCCACAGCGGGGGCCTCGGGCATTTTGCCGGGCATCCTGTTTCACCTGCAGGACATTCACGGCCTGAGCGACGAGACGATTCTCAAGGGCATGCTAGTGGCGGCGGGCATCGCGCTGATCATCGAGCGGCGGGCGTCGATCTCGGGCGCCGTGGGTGGCTGCCAGGCCGAGACAGGCACGGCCGCTGCCATGGGCGCCGGTGCCATCGTGTGGTGCCTGGGCGGCAGCACCGAGCAGACCTTTGACGCGGTGGCGATCACGGTGATGAACATGCTGGGCCTGATCTGCGACCCGATCGCGGGCCTAGTGGAGGTGCCCTGTGTGAAGCGCAACGCCTCGGGCGCCGTCATCGCCTATGCCTCGGCGCAGATGGCCCTGGCCGGCGACCCCAGCATCGTGCCCGTGGACGAAGTGGTGGACGTGATGGGCGAAGTCGGCCAGAGCATGGAGGCCCGCTACAAAGAGACGGCCCTGGGCGGACTGGCGGCCACCCCCACCGGCCAGGCCATCGCGCGGCGCGTGCTGGTGCAGCAGGTCGAGGCGCTGGAGAGTGAGGAGTAACTATTGAGCGCTGTTTTCCCGATGAACAATCTTACACTCGCCTTCTTCCTCTTGGCCTCAGTTGTTTATGGGCAGGTCAAGCCATCAAGTGACATGAATCAATGGCGTTTTTCTAGGGAGACAGCACACATCAAGTTCAAGGCCGCTTTCCCCGAAGACGTATGGTATGAGGGAAATGAAAGCGAGCTATTTGGAAGCGATGAGGGCTTCGATATCCTCTATTCATTTGTGGAGTGGCGACGAGTGAATAGTCAGGCCGATACATGGCATTGGATTTCTGCACTTACAAAAAGATGGGGTTATGTAGCACCTGAAGAAGAAGACCCTGTGGCACAGGAAAACGAGGCATTGAAGTATTTACCCATGCCGAATGAAAAGCCCCAGGAGGAGTTTCGTTTGTACCTGTTGTCACAAGATAACAAGTGGTTGTATCGCAAATCCTTCATCCTAGCAGCCTTTGCTCAGCTTGCCTATGAAGGGATCATAGATGAAAAACTTCGAGCAAAAGCTATTGAGTACGTCGAGTTCGAGCTGGTTCCAGATAACATGAAACAATGGGAAAGCATGGCTGAGGGGCGTAGGGAGCTTTACGAGCGCTACCTCCGAACCTTAAAGAGCTTGGCTAACTAAGCAGGCTTAGCTCGCGCAAAAAAAAGACCCCCGCGCGCCGGGCAATGCTCGACGGGCGGGGGTCGGATGAACCCTCGGCGCAAACCCCTCTAGGACGGTTACTCTCGCGCCTAGAGCAGGAGTCGGTGGATGGGTGAGATCGCTAAGATGACTTTTACTAACGCGGTGAGGGGGCCTTAGCCGGCCAAGTGGGGGTGTGGTGTGTTCCGTCGCGCAACGGTGCCGGCTCGGCTGGAGCCCGAGGGCTCGACTGCCTGACCGACGCTTCAAAGCTGCACGGGGCCGCGGGCACGTCCAATAGCAATACCCGTGCTCAACAAGGCCCCTCGGGGATATCGATTTTTTTGTGGTGGCTCCGCCTCGGCTATCAAGGCTGCTGAGCGGCCCACTGGGCGAGCGTCAGCTGCGGGCGGCCGAGCTCGCGCCAGGTGTCATCGCTCTGAAAGCGCTCACGGTAGCCCAGGAGCGCCGTGGTGATGTGAGACACGTAGTGCAGCGGGCGAACGAACAGGCCCAGCACACGGAACAGTACCGGTGGGGCGGTGCTGACGGTGAGGGGTTGGCCATTCTTGCGTTGGGCGCCGACGTAATGCTTGGCGAAGACCTCGGCGGCGGCGTGCTGCGTGAAGGCCTCGGGGCCCTGAATGGCATACTCACGGTTGGCGGCGGCCTCGAGGCGGAAGGCAGCGGCGACCTGGCGGCCATAGTCTGCACCGGCTACGGGGTAGAGCTTCACGTCAGAGCGGCCCACGAGACCCACGGCGCCGCCGCGGATGAGACCACCGGTGTAGGTTTCCATGATCAGCGAGGGGTTGAAAATGGTGTAGGGGATGCCTGAGGTTTTGAGGCGGGCGCGGGCCTCGTTCTTGAGCGCGAAGACCCAGAAGTGGTAGCCATTGACCCCCTCGTGGTCTTGCAGCAGCGAGTTGAGATAGCCGAGTCGCTTGACCCCGGCGGCTCGGCAGGCGTCGAGCAGGATCGTCAGGCCCTCACGCTCGGCGTGCCACTCGGTGGGGCGCTCATCGTCGCGCACCTTGACCGTCAGATAGACGGCGTCGGCGCCCTTGAGTGCCTCGGCCACCGACGCTGCGTCGTGCAGATCGCCTTTCACCAGCCGCACGTTTGGCGGCAGCAGGGTGCGCGCCTTGGCCTCGTCGCGTACGAGGCAGGTGACCGTAAACCCGGCTTTGACGAGCTCGCGGGTGACGGGCCGACCGATCATGCCGGTGCTGCCGATGACGGTGATGTTCTGTATCGCTGACATGGGGTATTGAAATAGGGCGGCAAGCTGCGTAGCTTACTTCCTATTCGGCAAGTACTTACCATTCTGTCTGGTACCTACCTAAAGGTTAGAAAGCTCATTTCCAATGAGAATGATTTCGGACTCCGATGCCTTGGCGCTGCTCGACTACCGCTCGACCACCAGCGCCAACTGCCCCATCACCCGCGCGCTGCACATCATTGGTGGCAAATGGCGCCTTCTCTTGGTGGGGCAGCTGATGGTGAGCATGCGCCGCTATGGCGAGCTCAAAAGCCTGATTCCGGAGATCTCGGAGAAGATGTTGATCCAAGAACTGCGGGCGCTCGAGGCCGAGGGGCTCGTGGTGCGCACCCAGTATGCTGAGGTGCCCCCGAGGGTAGAATACAGCCTGACCGAAGCCGGGCGCGCGCTCGAGCGTGTGATCGCCGAACTGCTGCGCTGGGGCCTAGCGCACCCGCCGACTGGCGAAACGGTGGGGGATAAGGCACCTTAGGCAGGGTGGTGAGCGTTACTTTGCGGCCTGCATGAACCGCCCCTTTCAGCTTGCGTCGCAGTATCAGCCGGCGGGTGATCAGCCCGAGGCCATTCGGCAGCTGGTGGCCAACCTGCAGCAGGGCGAGCAGCACCAGGTGCTGCTGGGCGTGACGGGCTCGGGCAAAACCTTCACCGTGGCGAACGTGATCCAGCAGGTGCAGCGGCCCACGCTGGTGCTGAGCCACAACAAAACCCTGGCGGCGCAGCTCTACGCTGAGTTCAAGCAGTTCTTTCCGCAGAACGCGGTCGAGTTTTTCATCTCTTACTACGACTACTACCAGCCCGAGGCGTACAACCCGACGACGGACGTGTACATCGAGAAAGATCTCGCGGTGAACCCCGAGATCGAGAAGCTGCGCCTCCGCGCCACCTCGGCCCTGCTCTCGGGCCGCAAGGATGTGATCATTGTGTCGTCGGTGTCGTGCATCTATGGCATGGGCAAGCCCGAAGACTTCGCGGCGCTGGTCTTTAAGCTCGAAGTGGGTGACAAGGTGGGGCGCAACGGATTTTTGCACCAGCTGGTGTCAATGCTCTACGCGCGCTCAGAGACCGAGTTTCGGCCGGGCAACTTCCGCGTGCGGGGCGACACGGTCGAGCTCTTCCCGGCGTATGAAGACACGGCGGTGCGCATCATCTTTTTCGGCGACACGATCGAGAGCATCACGCGCATCGAGCCCATCGCGGGCCGCAAGCTCGAGGCCCTTGAGCAGCTGGTGCTCTACCCGGCGAACCTGTTCGTGACCTCGCGCACGGTGCTAAACCAGGCCATCGTGCAGATTCAGAGCGAGCTGCTGCAGCAGGTGCAGTACTTCGAGGCGGCGACGCAGCCGGTGGAGGCCAAGCGCATTCTCGAGCGCACCGAATATGACATGGAGATGCTGCGCGAGCTGGGCTTCTGCAAAGGCATCGAGAACTATTCGCGGCACCTGACGGGCCGCAACGCAGGCGACCGGCCCTATTGCCTGCTCGACTACTTCCCCGACGATTTCTTGATGGTGATCGACGAGAGCCACGTGTCGGTGTCGCAGGTGCGGGCGATGTATGGCGGCGACCGCAGCCGCAAGCTGATGCTGGTGGAGAACGGCTTTCGCCTGCCGTCGGCGCTCGACAATCGCCCGCTGAAGTTTGAGGAGTTTGAGAGCCTGATCGGGCAGACGATCTATGTGTCGGCCACGCCGGGCGACTATGAGCTGGAGAAGACCGGCGGCTCGGTGGTGGAGCAGATCGTGCGGCCGACAGGCCTGCTCGACCCACCTGTCGAGGTGCGCCCGCTCATCAACCAGGTGGACGACCTGCTCGAAGAGGTGGACCGCTCGGTCAAGGCCGGGCAGCGCGTGCTGGTGACCACGCTCACCAAGCGCCTGAGCGAAGAGCTGGCGCGCTACCTGGGCGAGCTCGGCATTCGCGCGCGCTACATCCACTCCGACATCGACGCGCTCGAGCGGGTCGAGATCTTGCGTGAGTTGCGGCTGGGCAAATACGACGTGCTGGTGGGCATCAACCTGCTGCGCGAGGGGCTCGACCTGCCCGAGGTGGCGCTGGTGGCGATTCTCGACGCGGACAAAGAAGGCTTCTTGCGCAGCGAGCGGGCGTTCATCCAGATCGCGGGGCGTGCCGCGCGCAACTCTGAGGGACGGGTGATTCTCTACGCCGATCGGATCACAGACTCGATGCGGCGGCTCATGGAGGAGACCGATCGGCGCCGCGCCAAGCAGATGGCCTATAACACCGAGCACGGCATCACGCCCACGACCGTGCGCAAGTCGATGGACGAGATTCTCAAGGCGCCGAGTGTGGCCCCGCCCGACATCCGGCGCGAGCTCGAGCTGATGCCGATGGCGGCCGATCCGGTGGTGCAGTACATGACGGTGGACGCACTGCGTGAGACCATCGCCGAGACGCGGCGCAACATGGAGGCGGCGGCCAAGGGGCTCGACTTCCTCGCGGCGGCGAAGTATCGCGACGAGATGTTTGCCCTCGAGCGGGTGCTGAGCGAGAAGGAGCGCGGGGCGCCAGGTGCCCCCGTGGCGAAAGAGCCCGCCGCGGAAAAGCCGAAGCGGAAAAGGCGCTAGGGGCGCTTCTTATTATTCAAAGCGGCTTTCTGACAGACCTAGTGGGCCCGTTTAAGGTCAAGATGATCCTTAAGTAGCTCGAAGCAGTCTTCGCATAACCACCATTCACCTGGAAAAATACCGTTGACGAAGCCTGAGTCAGTGCCCTCGAGCTCCGGCCTAAGCCAAATCTTTTTCCAGCAAGCAATGCAGTGCTCGTGATCCCAATCGCTCCTGTGCAAGATCCACTTCTTCTTTTGGAACGTAAGGCCACGCAATGCCGAGGCATTTTCAGCACGCCAGTCATTCTCTAAAGAAGAGTTCGCGCTCACCTTGGGATTATGCGCGCTCCTGCGACTGGATCTGGCGGGCGATGGCGGCGGCCTGCTCTTCGTCGCTGAGGACGGGGTCAGCGGTGTGGGCGGTGGCGGGGGTCTGGCCAGCGCGGGTGCGCTCGTCCCACACGCTGGCGGTGACGATGGCCTCGAGGTTCTGCACGCGCTCGGTGAGGCGGGCCTGGTGCTTGAGCAGCTCTTTGACGATAGCGCGGATCTCGTCGCCATCGGCGGGGATGCCCGAGGCGTCGCGGGCCTTGGTTAGGTCGAGCTCGAGCTTTTTCTGCTTGAGCTGATAGTCATTCCAAATAGCGAAGGCGCCCATGACGAGGCCCCCGAGGATGGCGAAGATGGCGACGATGCCTCCCATAGGTTTTCCAGCTTTTCTCAAAGATACGCTTGGCGCACGCGGGGTTGCGCAGGGGCGCGCTTAGGCGCGCAGTGGCTGCGGCTGGGTGTGGGGGGCGTCGGCAGGCAGGGGCTCGGCGAGGTTGGTCGGCAGGGTGACCTTGGGGGCGTGCTCGGGCGCAGGGCGGCCGTCGAGCGCGGCGATGCGCTGGCTCAGGGCCTCGACCATCTGGCGCTGGGTGTGCAGCTCGGTGGCGACGGCGCGCAGCAGGTCGTCGCTGGCGCTGCTGCCACCGCGCAGGCGCACCTCGGCCTCGATCTCGGCCAGCTTGATCTCGCGGCGGTGGCTCAGCACGCGGTGGACGATGTAGGCGACGCCACCGAAAAGGCCGCCAAACACGGCGATGATCGAAACGACGGCGGTGATGGCTTCTCCGGGACCCATGGGGGATGGTGATTAGGCGGTGGTGCGGCCTTCGCGGGCGGCGATAAGGCGGGCGAGTTCGGCGGCCTGCTCTTCGTCGCTCAGGCGCTGGAAATCGGGTTTGTCGAGCTGCGTGCTGACGTAGTCGGGCGAGGTGACGATGGCCTCGACGTTGGCTAGGCGTTCATTTTGCTTCTGCACGACCTGCCGCAGGCTCTTGAGTTCGAGTAGCAGTTCAGCTTTCGAGCGGTCGAGGCGCGTGCGGTTAGCCCGATAGATGAGATACATCACCGGCGTGACCAACACACCCAAGATGACGACCACCTTGAGGATCTCGATTAGGACGTCGGCGACTTCACTCATGCGGTTCGACCCTCGCGGGCAGCGATCTGTTTGGCGAGCTCGGCGGCCTGCTGCTCTTCGGTGAGGGCGTGATAGCTGTCGGCGAGCCCCTGACCGACCAAGAAGCCCGGTGAGGTGACGATCGACTCGAGGTTCTGCAGGCGGGTGTTCTGCTTGGTGAGCTCAGCGTTGAGCTTTTTGAGGCTGTCGATGAGCTCGGCCTGAGCTTGCTGTTGGGCCTGCTGCTGTGCTTGTTGAGCAGGATTCGAGAGGCCGGCGGCGGCGGCCAGCGTGGCCTGCTGCAGCTTGAGCTTCTCGATTTCGACTTGGTTGCGCTGCTTCACCATGTGGTTGACAAACCAGAATATTGGCGAGAGGATCGCCAGCATCAGCATTGATACGCCGAGTAATTCAAACAAATCATTCATACCAAGACTGTCAGATGAGATTTAGGAGAGGCGACCCTCGCGGGCGGCGATTTGCTTGGCAAGCTCGGCAGCCTGCTGCTCTTCGGTGAGGGTGTGAAAGTCGCTGCGCAACCCCTGGGCCTCGAGAAAGCCCGGCGAGGTGACAATGGACTCGAGGTTCTGCAGGCGGTCGTTGACGCGGCCGAGCTGCTTCGTGACGTCGCCGAGCTGGGTGCTGAGCTGCTGCACGACGCGCAGCGAGTCCGCGTTGGCCTGCACGTTGGCGGCGGCGGCAGGGTTGAGCATGGCGATCTGATGCTGCATCTGCAGGCGCTCGTGCTCCATCTTTTTGACGCGGTGCAGATAGTTGGTCCAGATGGCGATGATGGGGATAGCCATCACCAGCGCGGTCGCGATTATGCCTTCCATAGTGCTTCAGCCCAGAATGTGTTCAGCCCTGAGTTTCGGGTTCAAATGACGGAAACTCTGAGACAATGAGGGCATGTGTGCAGTGAGGGTTGCATTTGACAAGGGCTTCACCCATTTGCGCAAAGGTGGCTCTCAAATTGGGAATGGTGCTTACATTTGAAACGAACCAGAATTGCAGCATATGAAACCGAGCCCCGACGCCCTGCGGATCTTCATCATCGAAGACGACCCGGTCTATCTGCGCATGGTGGACTATCTACTGCGCTTGAACCCGGACCACGAGGTGCACCAGTTCACGACGGGGCGCGAGGCCTTGCAGGCCCTGCACCTAAAGCCGGCCATCGTGGTGCTCGACTATGCGCTGCCTGACATGACGGGGGCTGATGTGCTCAAGCGCCTGGTGCAGCACGACCCCGAGCTGCCGGTGATCATGCTCTCAGGTCAGAAAGACATCGCCGTGGCGGTGCAACTGCTCAAAGAGGGCGCCTATGACTACATCGTCAAAGACGAAGAGAGCCGCGACCGACTGATCAACCTCGTGCACCACGTCAGGCAAAACCGCGACCTCAAGCAAGAGGTGGTCGAGCTGCGCGAGGAACTGAAGAAGAGCTTTGATTTCGACCGGTCGATGATCGGCCAGAGCGAGCCGATGCGCAAGGTGTATGCGATGCTGCAGAAGGCTTCGCAGAGCGACATCAACGTGTCGCTGTTTGGTGAGACGGGCACGGGCAAAGACGTGGCCGCGAAGGCGATTCACTACAACTCGAAGCGGGCCTCGGGTCCCTTCGTGGCGGTGAATATGGCGGCGATTCCGCCTGACCTGGCCGAGAGCGAGCTGTTCGGTCACGAGAAAGGCTCGTTCACTGGGGCATTGGCGCGGCGCAAGGGCAAGTTTGAGCTGGCAGAGAAGGGCACACTCTTTTTAGACGAGATCGCCGAGCTCGACCTCAACCTGCAGGCCAAACTGCTGCGCGTGATTCAAGAGCGCGAGGTGGTGCGCGTGGGCGGCGAACAGCCGACCAAGACCGACGTGCGGCTGATCGTGGCCACACACCGCAACCTCGCCGACGAGGTGCGCAAGGGCCGCTTCCGCGAAGACCTGTATTATCGCCTCATCGGTATGACCATTCACCTGCCGCCGCTGCGCGCGCGGGGGCAAGACATCCTGATGCTGGCCAAGCACTTTCTCGACAGCTATTCGGCCACCAACAAGCTGGGCAAGCTCAAGATCGCCGACGACGCTAAGCGCAAGCTGATGGCCCACAGCTATCCAGGCAACGTGCGCGAACTCAAGGCAGCCATCGAGCTGGCGGCCGTAATGAGCGATGGGCAGGAGATCCGCTCGGGCGACATCACCTTCCACCACCTCGGACGCGAGACCGAGCTGCTAGCCGAGGAGCTGACCCTCGACGAATACACCCAGCGCATCGTGAATCACTTCTTGGAGAAGTATGATCACAATGTGGTGCAGGTGGCACAGAAGCTGGGCATCGGTAAAAGCACGCTCTATCGCATGCTCAAGCAGGAGAAGGGCAAGCCGGTGAGCGGCTAACCATTGTTAGGGAGATGTTGTTGATGTTAAATGGCCGCCTAACTTAGGCTAGGTCTTTTCCTATAGGCAACACATGAGACACAACAACTCTTCGGTTTGGCGTGGGCTGGTGATGGCTCTAGGCTTGGTGGCAGGCTTCCTCCGTGCGCAGGTGGTCGGCACCGATTACACGTTTGCGACGAGCAATGGCACCTACAATGCGATCATTGGGTCAGGCGTTTCGCTGAACGGCGACGACGACGTGATCTATTTCCAATCGGGCCGTCAGGTGGTCACCACGGGAGCCGTGGGCCAGAGCTTAACCGGCTCAGGATACCCGATCGGCTTCACCTTCCGCTACGGTGAGCAGAACTACACCACGTTTGCCATCGGCTCGAATGGCTATATCAAGCTCGGGGGCCCAGGGGATATCACGCTAGGCAATTCGTACTTCAACATCTGGCTAGGGACGAGTCCTTACTCCGGTGCAAGCTCGCTGTTTGGCATCATTGCACCTTTCCTCAACGATATGCACCTCGTGAATGGGGGCGCGCGGATTGCTTACTCTACGACTGGCACTGCCCCTAACCGAACGTGTATCGTGCAATGGGAAGAGATGCGGTCGTATGTGGATGGCACGAACGTGGACGGCAACTACAACTTTCAGATTCGCCTAAACGAAAGCTCGAACACGATCCAGTTCGTCTGGGGCCCCACGACGGCGCCGACGCAAGACATCTACGGCTATGTTATTGGGCTACGGGGCGGAAGTGCGACGGACCACTTTCTAATCGCGGGCATCCCGGGCACAGTAGCTCGCACGACAAATCCGACCCAGCCCAACGAGAATGGGTTATTCCTGATGGGTCAGGGCGTTCCGGGCACCATCCCGAGTGGGTTCACGATGACCTTCTCGCCGATCACTACCAGCATCGAGACCGAAGAAGTGGCGGTGAGCGACCTGAGGGCCTTCCCGACGGTGATGTCGGACTATTTGAACGTCAAGGGTAACGTGACCCGCTCGGGCAACCTGCAGCTGGTGCTCACCGACGCCACGGGACGCACCCACCAGGTGCGTCAGGTGAACGGCGCCTCGGGTCAGCTCGACGAGCGCATGGCGGTGAGCGATCTGGCGCCGGGCTTCTATGTGCTGGATGTGCGCAGCGGCTCGAGCAGCCAACGCATCAAGCTGGTGAAGCAATAGGGAACGACTTGGCTGGAACGCACCGGGGGCCGACGCAGCGCGTCGGTCCCCGGCCGTTTTGGGCCTTTCCTGATTTAGTCGAACTGGACCTGATAGCCTGCTGAGGCGAGGTGATTCCAAAACAGGGGGTATGACTTGACCACCACGCCAGGGTGGCGGATCACGACGCGCTCGAACCGGTTGGCGAGCAGGGCAAAGGCCATCGCCATCCGGTGATCGTCATAGGTGGCGATGGGCCGCGCGGGCGGGTGGCTCTGAGTGGGGTTGACACTCAGGCCGAGGCCGCGTGTGCCCTGAGTAACGAGGGCCTCTGCGCCAGTGCTACCCAGCTCGGCCACGAGGGCCTCGAGGCGGTCGGTCTCTTTGAGCGGTAGGGTGTCGAGCCCGGCCAGGTGTGAGGGGCCCGCGTCGGCAAAGAGTGCCAGCACGGCGAAGGTCTGCGCCAAGTCGGGCATGAGGCTAAAGTCGAGGTCGAAGGGGCGGATGAGGTTGCCCTGCGTGTTGACGACCGTCATCACGCCGCCGTCAAAGCGCAGCTCGAGCCCGAAGTGAAGGAAGTGGCGCAGCTGGGCGGCGTCGCCCTGCAGCGAGGCGGGGTTAAGCGCGCGCAGGCGCAGTTCGCTGGGCAGGGTTGCTGCCAGGCCGAGCCAATAGGAGGCGGCCGACCAGTCGCCCTCGACCTCGAAGCTGTCGGGCGCGGCGCCCTCGTGCACGAGCGTCCAGTCGCGGGGCTGGTCGAGCTCGGCCTGCCAGCCCGCGCCGAAGCTGCGGCAGAGGCCGACAGTCATCTGCAGATAGGGTTCTGAGGCGAGGCTGCCAGCCAGGGTGACGCGCGAGCCCGAGCCCAGCGCGGGCGCGAGCAGCAGCAGGGCCGAGGCCAGCTGGCTGCTGAGCGCAGCCGACACGGTGAAGTGCATCGGGCGGGTGTCGGGCCGGCCGACAATGCGTAGGGGCAGCTGGCCGGGCTCACCCAAAGACTCGATCTCTGCCCCGGCGGCGGTGAGGGCGGCGACGAGCGGCGCCATGGGGCGCAAGCGCAGGCGCTCGGTGCCGTCGAGCACGAAGGTGCCCGGCAGGCGCGTGCACACGGCGGTGAGGAAGCGCGCGGCGGTGCCCGCCTGCTCGAGGTCCACCGTCACAGTGCGCGCGGGGTCGGGTGGAGCGCTGGGGGGCGTGAGCTGCCAGCGGGTGTCGTCCACGGCTACGGTCCAGCCGAGCTGCTCGAGAAAGCGGCGCATGACGCGGCTGTCGGCGCTGTCGCTGGCGCCGAACAGGGTGAGCGGTCGGCCGCCGAGCGCGGCCAGGGCCAGGGCGCGGTTGGTGATGCTCTTGCTGCCCGGCAGGCGGATGTCGGCCAGGAGGCGGCCCGAGGTGGGGCGGCGCACGGTGACGCTGTGAGCGGTCTGTTGGTTCATAGGAATAAGCAGGCTAGCGCATGGCGGTGGCACAGGCCTCGAGGGCGTGGTCGAGGGGCACGGCCACGTCGTAGCGGGCGGCGCCGATGCGCTCGAGCAGGGCCAAGCGCAGCTGACCGTCGCGGTTCTTTTTGTCTTGAAGTAAAAGTTCGGCGAGGCGCGCGGGTGGGATGGCGGGGATGTGCGTGGGGTAGCCGAGCTGCGCGATCGTGGCGCGAATGGTCTCGGCCTCGGCGGCACTCAGGCCCGTGTGGCGCACAGCCAGCTGAGCCTCGAGGACCAAGCCCAGCGCGACGGCCTCGCCGTGGCGCAGCGCATCGGGCGTGTCGAGCAGGGCTGACTCGAGGGCGTGGCCGAGCGTGTGGCCTAGGTTGAGCAGGGCACGGGGGCCGCGCTCGAGCGGGTCGGCGGCGACCACGGCGGCCTTGAGCGCCAGCGAGCGCTCGACGATGGGTCGCCAGTCGGTGGTCTGCAGGGCGCGGGGCTGGCTGAGCACGGCCCACTCGGCTGCGTCGAACAGCAGCGCGTGTTTGATCACCTCGGCATAGCCGCTGCGCAGCTCGCGTGCGTCGAGGGTGGCGAGAAACTCAGTGGCGATGAGGATGGCCTCGGGCTGGGCAAAGGTGCCGATGAGGTTCTTACCGGAGCGGAAGTCAACGCCCAGTTTGCCGCCCAGGGTGGCGTCGACCATGGCGAGCAGGGTGGTGGGCACGAGGGCGAAGCGCACGCCGCGCTTCCAGCAGGCGGCGGCGAAGCCGACCAGGTCAGTGGTCATGCCGCCGCCGATGGCGAGCACGAGGGCCTGGCGGTCGAGCCCGGCCGCGTACCATTCGGTCCACAGCTGCTCGCAGGTGGCCAAGGTCTTGTTCGCTTCACCGGCGGGGATGCGCGAGACGAGCGCATCGGCGGGCCAGCACGACCGCAGGCGCTCGCAGTAGAGTCGTTCTATATTTATATCAAAGGCTACCGCGAGGCGGCTATACCGCTGCGCCGAAAGCCACTCGGCGAGCAGCGCGGGCGCCGCTGGGGCGTAGTGCACGGGGGCGAGCAGGTCGGCAGGGGTCATCGAAACGGCGGCGTGAAGTTGGGTAACTTCGCCGCACGCGCAGAGGTCGAATGGCGTTCTGTGCGTATGTCATTCGCCATGCCTGCCCCGACCGCCGAACCTGCCCCCCTCACGCCCGCCGAGCTCGGCCCGCTCGTCGATCTGCACCTCGACGATACTGCGGCCGCCTTCGCTTACAAATCAGACGCCGAGCTGCGCCGCGCGCACCTGCTCTTTCGCACGATTCAGGCCAACTGGCTCGTGCGCGTGGGCCCGCCTCTGCTCGAGCTGGCGCTAAAATTGCGGCTGCCGGTGCGGGGCTTGGTCGAGAGCTATTTCTTCAACCAGTTCTGCGGCGGCATGACGCTTGAGCAGACGCAGCGGCGCACGTCACAGCTCTGGACCTATGGTGTGGGCTCGACGCTCGACTATGCCGTGGAGGGCGCGCAGAGCGAGAAGAGCTATGACGCCACGCGCGATGAGCTGCTGCGGGTGATCGGCTATGCGCAGGGGCGGGCCGAGGTGAGCTTCGTGGCGCTGAAGCTGACGGGGCTAGGCCCGAGCGCCGCCATGACGCGGGTGCAGACCGGACAGGGCACGGGCGCCGACCAGGCCGCGCTCACCCGCGCCGAGGCGCGCCTCGAGGCCCTCAGCACTGCTGCGGCCGAGCGCGGCGTGAGCCTGCTGCTCGACGCCGAAGAGTCGTGGATGCAAGACGTGATCGATGGTATGGCCGAGCGCGCCATGGCGCGGCACAACCGCACCCGCGCCGTGCTCTACACCACCACGCAGCACTATCGGCACGACCGCCTGGCCTATCTGCGGCGCCTGCTCGAGCGCGCGGCTGCCGAGGGCTGGGTGGCGGGGGTGAAGCTCGTGCGCGGGGCGTATCTGGAGAAAGAGAACGCGCGCGCTGCCGAGCAGGGCTACCCCACACCCATGCAGCCCACCAAGGCCGCCACCGACGCCGACTATGACGCCGCCGCGCTGCTCATGCTCGACCGCCTCGACCACTGCGCGCTCGTGGCCGGGACGCACAACGAGCACAGCTGCGAGGTGATCGTCACGGCGATGCAGCGGCGGGGCCTGGCGGCAGACCACCCGCGCATTCATTTCTCACAGCTCTTTGGAATGTCAGACAACCTCTCGTTTGGGCTGGCGGGGCTGGGCTATCGCGTGGCGAAGTATCTGCCCTATGGGCCGCTCGAATCGGTGATGCCCTATCTAACCCGACGGGCGCAGGAGAACACCGCCATTGCGGGGCAGTCGTCGCGCGAGCTGGGCCTGATCGCGCGCGAGCTCGAGCGTCGCCGTAAGGCGAAGTCTGCCGCCTCGCGGCCCAAGTTGTAAGCAAAATTCGGGTGCCTCAGCGGCGCCCGCGCCCCTCGGTGTAGCCCCCCGCGAGGTCGATCACACACACACCGCCGTAGCGCGGGTGTGGAATCATGGCGATGCCCACGCGGCGCATGGCAGGGTCGAGCAATACGCGGCGGTGGCTCCGGTCGGGCACGCCGTCGTCAACGATCAGGTCAACGATGACATCCTCGGCCGAGAGGCTGCGGGCGAAGTTGATGGCCTCGCTGCAGCCGTCGCTCCACTGGCCGTAGCGCTCAAGGCGGGTGTCGGGGCTGCTGCCGTCGCTGCCGGTGTGGCTCTGAATGCGGCTGCGCACAAGGTCGCGGGCGTGGTCGAGGGCCGCGCGGGCGATGCCCGCCGAGGCAGTGAGGGCAGGGCGCGACGGCGTGACCCGCAGGGTGTCAATGGCCTCGTCGAGGGCCGCGATGCCCTCACGCGTCATGACCACAGCGCCTAAGCCGGGCTGGCGCAGTTCGCGGCCGCGGTACCACGCGCGGCGGGCCTCGAGGCGGTCGGCATAGGCGGCTGGGTCGGCGCGCAGGCGGTTCAGTTCGGCCACGATGGCCTGAGGGCTGGGCAGGGGCGGCAGGGCTTCGGTGCGCGCAGCGTGTGACTGCGCTAAGGCCTCAGGGCCACTGGCGAGCGCGATCACGGTGCTGAGATAGACCAAGCGTAGCAGCGCGTGCGTTAACCGGTGGTTGGCATTCACAGATTAAACCTACGGCGCGCGGGGCGTCAGAGCCGGGTCTGGGGTCTTACTTTTGTTCCACACGTGCGTGCGCTGGTTGTTTTCGTTTTAATGGTGCTGAGTGGGGCCGGGGCCGCTGCGCAGCAGCCGCCCTTTGCACCGCTGCCGCCCCTGCCGCGGGGCCAGCGCCCGGTGAACGGCCGCGTGGGCCTCGTGCTGTCGGGTGGTGCCTCGCGCGGACTGGCCCACGTGGGCGTGCTCAAGGCGCTCGAGGAGCACGGCATCCCAATCGATTATGTCACGGGCACCTCCATGGGCTCGATCATCGGCGCCTTCTATGCGGCGGGGTACAGTCCAGCTGAGATCGAGGCCATTGCCCTGCGCGAGTCGCAGCGCTGGCTCGAGCCGGGCCTCGTGCTGACTGAGGACTACTACTTTAACCCCGACCGGGTGGACGGCACGTTCATCCATGTGCCGCTGGCGCTGCGCGACAACGAACGCCTACTACCCGAATACTTGCTGGCCGACCATAACATCAACCTCGGCCTGAACGAATACCTTGCCGGGGCCTCGGGCGCTGCGCGCGGCAACTTCGACAGCCTTTTTGTGCCCTTCAGGTGCATGGCGGCTGACCTTTATGACCGGCGCTCGATCGTGCTCGACCATGGTTCGCTGCCCTTTGCGGTGCGGGCCTCGTCGGCGGTGCCGGTGGTGCTGCCCCCGATGAGCAACGACGAGTATCGCACGCTGTTTGACGGTGGGGTGTACAACAACTTTCCCGTCGATGTGATGGAGCGGGCCTTTGCGCCTGAGCACCTGATCGGTGTGCACGTGGCGCCCCCCCCGATCGACCGCAACCAGTTTGAGCAGCGCAGTGCCTTTCTCGAGCGCATCTTGGCCCACGCCAGCGATCAGAACACGTTTCAGAAAATGCCGCCCTGGGGGGTGTTCATCCAGCCCGATCTGGGCGAGATGTCATATGCCGATTTCACCGAGGCCTCGGTGCGCGAGGCCATCGCCGCGGGATATCGCGCCACGGTGGCCTGCATCGACGACATCAAGCAGGCCGTGGGCCGCGCGATTGATAGCACTTCGCTGCAGCGTCGCCGCCAGACTTTCCGCTCCAGGTGGCCCGCGCTCGACATCCAGCGGGTGCGCGTGACGGGCGTCAAGCCCGCCGAGGCCAAGTATGCCGAGCGTATGCTCCGCCTCAAGCCCGGCCCCACCAGTTTCGACGCCATGGGGCGCTCGTTCCTACGGCTCAAGACCGACGGCAACTACCTCACCGTCTTTCCCGAGTTGCTGCTCGACACCGCCACACGGCGCTATGACCTGAATCTGCACCTGCGGCCCTCAGCGCGCTTCGGCTTCCGCTTCGGCGGGGCCTACTTCACGCCCAATGACTACAGCATCAGCTTTGGGGCACAATACACCTCGGTAGGGGCAGCGGGCTATAGCGCCTCGGTGGACTTCATGCGCGGTTCGTTTCAGAACACCTTTGGGCTGCGCTCGCGGCTGAGTCTCTTTGGCTGGTTGCCTGCTTACGTCGAGGCCGAGCTGCGCACCACCCAGTGGGAGCTGCAGCGGCCCGGCCTCGGCCTCGTGCCTCAGCGCAAGAGCGCCGACATCCTGCACGACAATGCCGAGGCAATCTTGAGCACGGGCTTGCGCTTCAGCAAATCCTCGGTTGCCTTCGGGGTGTCGTTCCAGCGCTTACGCGACGAATACTTCACGAACCCCGTCTTCACAAATCTAGACACCATCGACGCCACGCTGAGCACGATGCGCAGCTTGTTCTTCCGCTTCGAGCGCTCGACGCTCAACAAGAAGATGTATCCCGACAAGGGCCTTTACACCAGCCTCTCGGTGCGTTACAACGTAGGCTTTGAGAACTACATCCCCGGTCGATCGAGTGAGGCAGGCTTGACGCGCGACCACGCGTGGGTGCAGGTGCGATTTCGCACCCAGAGCCTCATGCGCACGTTCTGGCGCTTCAACGTAGGCCTTTCGCTCGACGTGGCCTATTCCTCACTAGGGGACTTTAGCAACCCCACCGCGACCATGCTGAGCTCGCCCCGTTTCCTGCCGCTGCAGGACTCGCCGATCTTGCTGCAGCCGCGCCTCTTTGCCAAATTCTACGTCGCACCCGGCATCCAGCTGATCTTGAAGGCGACCGAGAAGCTATCTGTGCGTAGCGAGTTCTATTGGATGCAGCGGCTGACCCCGCTCGATGTGAGCCTACAGAGCTACCGCCTCGACTTTAACGACCGGGCGCTGGTGGGCTCGCTCGGCACCGTGTATTCAACCCCCATCGGGCCCGCAGGGCTTTTCCTCAACTATTACGAGGGCCAAGCCTCGCCGATCCGGCTGATGTTCCACATCGGCTATTTGATTTTCCAGCGCCACCCGTGGGACTAAGCCTAGAAAGTTAGTCGCGCTCAGCGCAGGTCGATGACTTCGACGCCGGGGTAAGCCTTTTCATTGAACACGAACTCGGTATCGGGCACGCTCGAGTTCAGGCGAATGTCGGTCAGCTCATAGGTGACCGTCGAACCGTTACGGCCCCACACGCGCAGGCGCACAGGCACGCCGTCGCGGCTCGAGAGCCAGAGCTCGACGCGGAAGTATTCTGTCTTGTTGCTGGCCGGGAAGAGCGTGATCTTCTCGGTGGCGATGCCCAGCACGCGGTCGACGCGATCATAGCGCGCCTTCATGTCTTCGTTGTAGATGCGGAAGATGCGATCGAAGCTGAAGCCCTCGTTCGGGTCGTGATTCGACACGTTCACTTCCTTCTCGGCCTTGAGATAGTTCCACACCGTCTTGCCGTCGCAGAGCAGCAGCTGATCGCTGAAGTCGACCTTGTACTTATCGCGCTTGAATTTGATGACGCCGTTTTTGATCACAGCCTTCTGCTTGGCGGCTTTGTTTTCGAGCTGGTATTTGAACTTGGCTGTGAAGTCATTCGTGCCGTCCATCTTGAGCCGGGCCTTCTGCAGCAGGCTCTCGGCTTTCGGGTCTTTGGCCACCAGTTCGGCGCTCTGGGCCTCTGCTTTGTTGGCCTTTCGCTCCACCTTAGCCTCTTTACGGGGCGTGGCGGGCTTGAGCGTGGCAGGATTTTGTGCCCAAAGGCTCTGTGCAAGCCCAGCCAGCAGCAACATGGCCGCCCCGAGGGCGAGCCGAATACGAATGAACATCAAAGCAGTAACGTTAGCCAAAGGGGCAAAGATATGCCCCACTAAACACTTTGACGGTAAGCACTACCTGGAGTTTAATCGCCGCGTGACCCGAGCATGCGCTCGAGCTCGGCCTCGTCGCTGACCAGCACCTCGCGGGGCTTGCTGCCGCTGGCGGGGCCACAGATGCCGCGCTTCTCGAGCTGATCCATGATACGGCCGGCGCGGTTATAGCCGATGGCGAGGCGGCGTTGAATAAGCGAGGTCGAGCCCTGGCCGGTGCGCACAACCAGGCGCGCCGACTCTTCGAACAGTGGGTCGAGCTCGGCATCGTCATACGTTGCCTCGTCGCCCTCCTCGGCCTGCGGGTCTTTGACCTCGGGCAGCCAATAGGGCTCGCTGAAGCCCTGCTGGTCGCCGATGTGGTGCACGAGCTTCTCGACCTCCGGCGTGTCGAGGAAGGCGTTCTGAATGCGCAGCAGGTCGGCCCCGGTCGAGAGCAGCAGGTCGCCGCGGCCCACGAGCTGCTCGGCACCGTTGGTGTCGAGAATCGTGCGCGAGTCGATCTTAGACGTCACGCGATAGGACAGCCGCGCAGGGAAGTTGGCCTTGATGATGCCCGTGATCACGTTCACCGAGGGGCGTTGCGTGGCCACGACCAGGTGGAAGCCCACCGCACGGCCGAGCTGGGCGAGTCGGCAGAGCGGCGTCTCGACCTCTTTGCCCGCGGTCATCATCAGGTCGGCCAGCTCGTCGATGATGGTCACGATATAGGGCAGGAACTTGTGCCCCTTGCGTGGGTTGAGTCGCCGGTCGGTGAACTTGGCGTTGTACTCTTTGAGGTTGCGCACGCGGGCCTCTTTGAGCAGCTCATAGCGCTGGTCCATCTCGGCACAGAGGCTGGTGAGCACGTTGACCACGCGGCGGTTGTCGGTGATCACCGCCTCGTCGCCACCCGGCAGCTTGGCCAAGAAGTGCTGCTCGAGCACGGCATAGAGCGGCAGCTCGACCTTCTTGGGGTCGATGAGCACAAACTTGATATGGGCCGGGTGCTTCTTGTAGAGTAGCGAGGCGATGATGCAGTTCAGGCCAACCGATTTGCCCTGTTGGGTGGCGCCGGCCACGAGCAGGTGAGGCATCTTGGCCAGGTCGGCCACATACACTTCGTTGGCGATGGTGCGGCCAATGGCGATGGGCAGCTCGGCCTCGCTGTGGCGAAACTTCTCAGTGGCGACGACCGAGCGGAACGACACGATCTCGGGCTTGGAGTTTGGAATCTCGATGCCGATGGTGCCCTTGCCGGGCATAGGGGCGATGATGCGGATGCCTAGGGCAGAAAGACTTAGAGCGATATCGTCTTCGAGGCCCTTGATCTTGCTGATGCGCACGCCGGGGGCGGGCACGATTTCATACAGGGTGACGGTCGGGCCGATGGTGGCCTTGATCGACGAAATCTGAATGTTGTAGTTCGCCAGGGTCTGCAGGATGCGCTGCTTGTTGGCCTCGAGCTCGGCGCGGTTCACCTCGCCGCCACCAGGCGTGCCGTGTTCGCGCAGCAGCTCGAGCGTGGGGAACTGGTAGTTGCCGAGCTCGAGCGTGGGGTCATAGGCGCGCCACTCGTCGTCGCTCAGGGCGTCGCCGCTGTCGGCCGAGGGCAGGTCTTCGTCGGCGATGGCCTTGACATAGCCCTCGCCTTCGGGGCGGATGTTGTCGGTGAGGGCATCGGTGGGGGCCAGCTCGGCGGGGTCGCCCAGCGGCGCCTCGATCACGAGTTCGAGGTCGTCGGCGCCCTTGGGTGTGCCTGAGCGCAGTCGGGGCTTGAGCACGGGGGTGGGCTCAAGCTCGCCCTCCGGTGCGAAGTCGTAAAAAGTCATCGCCGGGGGCAGCGGTTCGCTGCTGATGCTGGCCGCCTCGGGGTCGGGCTCAGCTGCGCTGCGCAGCGTCATGCTGAACGCGCCCTCGAGGGCCTCGTCGGCATCGGGCAGGCCGTTGGTGGCGGGCGACTCGGGCACGTGGAAGAAGTTCGCCGGGCGCTGGCGCGATTCGGATGCTTCCGATTCTACCACCGGCGGGGGCGCGCCGTGAGTGAGGGTGCGCACGAGTGCGCCGATGTCGACACGCGCGCCGAAGCGCAGTGTCAGCACACCGCCGATCAGCAGCAGCTGCAGCAGGCCCACGCCGACCAGGCCGATGTAGAAGCGCAGGCTGTGCACCATGGCGATGCCCACACCCCCGGCCAGATCGACGGTGGGCGCCTCGAGCAGCACCGACCAAAAGCCGAAGATGAAGCTGGCCCCGTGCAGGGCTAGGAACAGGTAGAGACCCCACTCGCGCACGGCGTTCCACCGGCGGTCTTCGATCACGGCCCAGCCGAGCAGGCCCAAGAAGGGAGGAATCAGCAGGGCCGCTAGGCCATAGCCGTCGCTGATCAGCACGCGCCCGATGAACGCGCCGAGGCTACCGCCCGAGTTCGAGGGGCGCAGGCCGTCGGTGGTGTCGGGGTCGGGCAGGGCGCCATAGTCGGTGAGGGCGGCGTCGGCCCCACCCGAGGCCAGGTGCGACAGCAGCGCCGTGAGCAGAAACACCGCCAGCACGACGATGCTCAGGCCCAAGGCCTGGCGCAGGCGCGCTTTCGTCTCGGCGTCGACACCGGCGAGGGGGTCAAAGGCCAGGGTGAGCCGACGCTTGGGCGCAGGCTCGGCGGCAGGCTTGGATGAATGCTCGGGGCTCGTCGCCTCGGGCGTGGCGGCGGCACTGGGGCGACCAAACCAGCTGCGCCAGCGGCTGGGGGGCTCGGGGGCTGGCGCCGGGGGCGGCTCAGGCTCAGGGGTGAAAAGGCGGTTCTCGCGCAGGGCCATGCGGCAGCGGTGAGTCAATGCGCCCTAGGGTCAGGGCAGACCTCACCACCCACAAGTTAGAGGCCCCTAAGGGGCCGCCTGGGCACAACGCGCAGCGAAGGATGCACAGGGCACTGCGCGCGGGGCGCGGGGCCTGTGCATAGCGCCTAGCCCCGGCGAATCTCGACGCCCAGTTCTTTCTCCAGCAGCTGCATCACCCGCGTCATAGTGCCCTCGACGGTGGCGTCGGTGAGCGTCTGCTCGGGGTCGAGCAGGGTGAGCGTGAGAGCATAGCTGGGGCGGGCCTCGGTGGCGCCTGCCTTGGGCCGATAGACGTCGAAAGGCACGACCTCGCGGATCAGCTTGGGGTTGGCCTTCAGCACCACCTCGCGGATCTGCGCCCAGGTCACCCCCTCGGGCACGAACATGGCCAGGTCGCGCCGCACGAGCGGGGCCTTGGGCAGCTCGGCATAGGTGGGCGCGGGCTGGTCGGCCAGGCGCTCGAGGGCCTCGAGGTCGAGCTCGGCATAGGCCACGAGCGCCGTCACGTCGAGGCGTTTGGCCACGTCGGCGCGCACCACGCCGTAGCGGCCCAGCGCTGCCTTGCCGTGCATCAGCGCGAAGCCGTAGGCGAGCACGGCGTCGTCGGCCAGGGCCTGCTCGGCCAGCGGCGGCAGGGGCAGGCGCTGCAGCAGGCGCTGCACCGCCCCCTTGATCGTGAACAGATCGGCGGCGCTTGCGGGGTGCTGCCAGTCGGCTGGGGCGGTGGCGCCCGCGGCCACGAGCATCAGCCGACGCGACTCGGCGTAGGGCGCGCGCGCGTCGGCGGTGGTGGCATAGACCTTGCCGATCTCAAACAGCATCAGGCCCTGCGCCTGGCGGTTCAGGTTCCACGCCACGACCTCGAGGGCTGAGGGCAGCAGGCTGGTCCGCAGCACGTCGAGCTCTTCGCTCAGGGGGTTGAGAATGCTCACCGGCCGAGCTTCGGCGGGGGTGTGGCGGTGGGCGGTGAGGGCGTTGGTCCACACCTCGCGCCAGCCGGCCCCGGCCAGAAGGTCGGCCACGCGGTCGTCGAGGCGGCCCTCGGCCGACGGCGGGCGGAAGCTCAGGCTCGCGTTCAGCTTGGTCGGAATCGGCACTTGGTTCATGCCATAGATGCGCAGCACCTCTTCGGCGATGTCTTGCGGGCCGCGCACATCGGCCTTGAAGCGCGGCACGCGGCAGGTGAGCGTGTCGCCCGTGCGTATGACTGAAATACCCAGGCGCGTGAGGATGTCATCGACCTCGTCGGGGGCGATGGGCTGGCCGATGATGCCGTCGAGGTAGGCATACGTCAGATTCACCTCAGCGGGCGCAAACGGACCCGCGCTCACATCGACCACCTCAGTGGGCGAGCCGCCACAGAGCTCAATGATGAGCTGTGTGACGCGGTCGAGGGCGGCAAGCGTCGCGTTCGGGTCGGTGCCGCGCTCGAAGCGGTAGGCCGAGTCGGTGTGCAGGTCGAGCCGCCGCTTGGTGGCGCGCACCGTGGCCGGATCGAAGCAAGCCGACTCGAGCAGCAGGTCGGTGGTGGCCTCGGTCACGCCCGAGTTCAGCCCGCCTTTGACGCCTGCGATGACGAGCGGCCGGGTGGCGTCGCAGATCAGCAGGTCGGTGGCCTCAAGCGTGGCCACCAGCCCATCGAGCAGGGTGAACGTATCGCATGCCGGGCCGGTGCGCACCACGATCTGGCCGCCGCCGATGGTGGCCAGGTCGAACGCATGCAGGGGCTGGCCCAGCTCGTGCATGACATAGTTGGTGGCATCGACCACGTTGTTGATGCTACGCTGGCCGATGGCCTGCAGGCGGTGGCGCAGCCAGTCGGGGCTGGGGCCGACCTTGACACCACGCACCACCCGCGCCGAATAGCGGGGGCAGGCGGCGGGGTTCTCTACCCTGACCGTCACGGGGCAGGGGCCCTGACCGACGACGCTGGCGGTGGGTGTGCGGTGCTCGGTGCGGTAGATCGCCGCTAGGTCGCGCGCTACGCCCACGTGGCTGAGGGCGTCGGTGCGGTTGGGCGTGAGGCCGATCTCGATCACGCTGTCGTGCACAAGGCCGAGCGCCTCGGCCGCAGGCGTGCCGGGCGGGAGAAGCGTGTCGAGCACGCGGATGCCGTCGTGGCTCGTGCCCAGGCCCAGCTCGTCGTCGGCGCAGATCATGCCCTGCGAGCGCTCGCCGCGAATCTTAGCCTCTTTGAGCGTCAGCGGCTCGCCCGCGGTCGGATAGATGGTCGTGCCGGGCAGGGCCACGAGCACGGTCTGCCCCACGGCCACATTCGGCGCGCCGCAGACGATGTGGCCGGGCTCGGCCGCGCCGACATCCACCGTGGTCACGCGCAGGCGGTCGGCGTTCGGGTGGGGGGCCACGGTCAGCACGCGGCCGACGACCACGCCCGCCAGGCTGCCACGCACCTGCTCATAGGGGTGAATGCCCTCGACCTCGAGGCCCGCGAGCGTGAGGCGATGGGCCACCGCCTCGAGCGGCGCAGGGGCGGTGATGTAGTCCTGCAGCCAAGACCAGGAAATCTTCATGGGTAAAACGAACAGCGGCCCGTCGTCGGGCCGCGCAAAGATAGCCGACGCCGTCGGCCCCCACCTGTCGCCTTATTAGCCGCCCGCGGCCACGGGCGCGCGCTCGACGTTCGGCTTCACGTCCGGCTGGCCCAAGAACTGCATGACGTAATACTGCTTGATCTGCTGCTGGGTGTAGCCGGCCTTGACCAGCGCCTCATCCATCTTCTTCCGCAGCGCCTTGAACTCGCGCATTTTTTCTGAGTCGCCCGGCTCGTCGTCATACATCGCCATCACGCTCGCATAATACTTGTCGAGGTCGATGGCGGTGGTGGCCTCGCCCACCTCTGAGCGCACGGGGGCGGGCTTTTTGCCGCTGCGCTTGTCGGCGGCGCGCTGGCGAGCCTCGGCTTTGGCCTCGGCTAGGCGCTCGGCCTCGAGCAGGGCGCGGGCTTCGGCCTCGGCGCGAGCCTGGGCGGCCAG